>Ga0209924_1000025_pt1 | contig 67630 bp, 62 predicted proteins | sample SalPonR1_C_D1_MG_FD_185700 | JGI IMG/M metagenome (GOLD analysis project Ga0209924, IMG submission 185700) | Salt pond soil microbial communities from South San Francisco under conditions of wetland restoration - Salt Pond MetaG R1_C_D1_MG... ...
GTGATCACTCGCCCCGGTGCCGTCAGAGCTTACTCGATTGCCAGCAGGTCCTCTATCCGCACGCCGACTTCCGAGCCGCCGTCAAAATAGCTGCCGGTCTTGCGTGCCTTGATCTTCGCGCGCCCCATCTCGAAAGCTTCTTCTGGCAGTGGTACATAGCCCACTTCGTCAACCAGGAATATGCCGTTTTCAGGATCCATCATGTAATCGGCATAGGCCTGCACCGCGGGCCGGTCAAGAGCTGAGGCATTCACGTACATAAACAGCGGCCGCGACAGCGGCTGGTAGCTGCCGTCGCGTGCGGTTTCAACGCTGGGCCCCACACAACTGCCGTCGTCCTGTTTCACGTCCACGGCTCGCAGACGACTGCGGTTCTCGTCAAGGTAGGCGAGGCCGAGGAAGCCAAAGGCATAGCGATCCGAGGAAACACCCTGAACGGTAACGTTATCGTCCTCCGTCGCAGTAAAGTCGCCTCGCGAGTAGTGCTCGACGCCGGTCAGTGCGAAGGTATAGTAATCGTAGGTGCCCGAATCCACTCCGGCGCCAAACAGGCGCAATGGCGCATCCGGGAAGGTGTCGCGTATCTGATTCCAGTTGTTGATCTTGCCCTGGGCCTCCGGCTCCCACATGCGCCGCAGCTCGTCGACAGTCATGCACTGCGCCCAGTCATTATCCTTGTGCACGACGTTGGCGAGAGCATCCATGGCAATAGGCAGTTCAATGAACTCAACGCCGTTTTCGCTGCAGTCTTGCAATTCACCCTCGCGGATTGGTCGTGACGCCCCGGTAAAGTCTGTTTCGCCCCGGCAGAATTTCTTGAATCCGCCACCAGTGCCCGACAGGCCGACCGTTACCCGTATGCGCGTCTCGATCTGGAATTCTTCCGCAAACGCTTCGGAAATCGGAAATACGGTTGAGGACCCGTCAATAGTGACGACTTCCCGCGCCGTGGCAGCGGTTCCGAGCGTTGTGCTCAGGATCGCGGCAGTGATGATCGAACGTAGTGTGGTCATAAAACCTCTGGCTTTTAATTCCCGTAGATGTAGGTAGTGCGGTCTGGTGGTCAGGAGCTCAAGTTGCTGTGTCGGTCACTTCGACACAATGGGACAGGATGCCGGCAAATTGTTACAGAAATATGACAGATAGTCCTGTGTCGCGAGACACGGACCCGGTAAATGCAGGTGGCATTGCCAGTCCAGTCAGCAGCTAAGTCGGGCGCAGTGTACCGGGATTATGCCGTGTCGTCAGTTGCCAGTGACGCATGCCAACGTGCAGCGCCCCATGATTCTTTTATGCAAAGCGGTTGACCGACTGCCATGGCATACCTATAATACGCCACCTCAATGGAGGCAGCTTGAGGGCGGCTTCCGGGATAGACGCACAGGGTAACAAGCAACAAGTGCAGCTATCATGAGCGTGTTTTGATGCGGGGTGGAGCAGCCTGGTAGCTCGTCGGGCTCATAACCCGAAGGTCGTCGGTTCAAATCCGGCCCCCGCTACCAATTTGCATCACTTGCTCCTATACCGGTGATGCGACGTGAAAAGCCCCTTAATGGGGCTTTTTCGTATATGGCGTCTTTTTCGTAGATGATGTGAACGCTTGACGGGAGATCGGTGAGCAGCAGAGAAGACACATTGCGGCGGCTGCTCCAGCCGACAGTGGAAGCGCTCGAGTTCGAGCTGTGGGGCGTTGAGCACCTGTCTCAGGGTCGCCACAGTGTGTTGCGGCTGTACATCGACCGCGATGCCGGTATAAGCGTTGACGACTGCGCGCTTGTCAGTGCCCAGGTCGGCAGCGTACTGGACGTCGAGGACCCCATTGCCGGTGATTACACGCTTGAAGTGTCGTCTCCGGGTCTCGATCGCCGTCTGTTCACTCTGGCGCAGTATGACCGGTTCGGCGGCGAGACGGTGGATATCAGACTGCGTACGCCCTTCGAGGGTCAGCGTCGGTTTCGGGGGATTCTCAAGGGCATAGAGGGCGAGGATGTCGTGGTGCAGGTAGATGACCACGATTACCTGCTGCCATTTGATCAAATAGACAAGGCACGTGTAGAGCTCAAGGCATAGCCTTGGCATTGGCCTGGGGCAAGGTGACTGATGACGAAAGAAATCCTGCTGGTTGCAGAGGCGGTATCCAACGAGAAGGGCGTATCGGAAGACATTATTTTCGAGGCCATTGAACTCGCGCTGGCGACTGCCACCAAGAAGCGCTACGACGAGGACGCCGATATCGAAGTCACCATTGATCGCAAGACCGGTGACTACGAGACCGTGCGTCGCTGGCTTGTGGTGCCCGATGACGAAGTCGCACTGCTCGGCACGCAGCTCACGACCGAAGAGGCCATTGAAAAGGATCCGGCGCTGAAGCCCGGTGATATCGTCGAAGAACAGGTAGAGAACGTGGGCTTCGGGCGCATTGCGGCCCAGACAGCCAAACAGGTAATCGTACAGAGAGTTCGCGACGCGGAGCGTCAGCAGGTTGTCGAGGCCTACCAGGGCCGGGTTGGCGAACTGGTAGCGGGTTCTGTCAAAAAGGTGACCCGCGACAACGTCATTGTGGATCTGGGCAATAACGCCGAGGGGTTGCTGCCACGGGATCAGCTGGTTGGTCGCGAGACATTCCGTGTCAACGACCGGGTGCGGGCGGTCCTGCGCGAAATCAGCAGTGAGACACGGGGGCCCCAGCTTATTCTCAGCCGCTCCTGCCCCGAGATGCTGATCGAACTGTTCAAAATCGAAGTGCCGGAGATTGCCGAAGAGGTGATCCAGATCCGCAGTGCCGCCCGCGATCCGGGCTCGCGCGCGAAAATCGCGGTGAAAACCAACGACCAGCGCATTGACCCGGTAGGTGCCTGCGTCGGCATGCGCGGTTCGCGCGTGCAGGCGGTCTCGAATGAGCTGGATAATGAGCGCGTCGATATCGTCCTCTGGGACGACAACCCTGCCCAGTTGGTGATCAACGCCATGTCTCCGGCAGAGGTGGAGTCCATCGTCGTGGATGAGGATGGGCATACCATGGACGTTGCCGTATCCGGAGACAACCTCGCGCAGGCGATCGGCCGCTCTGGGCAGAATGTGCGTCTGGCCAGCGAGTTGACCGGCTGGACCATCAACGTCATGAGCAATGAAGAGGCCGCCGAGAAGCACGAGGCCGAGGCGGGCCAGATTATTCAGAACTTTATGGATCAGCTGGATATTGATGAGGACGTGGCCGATATCCTGGTCGAGGAAGGATTTACTACCCTGGAAGAGGTGGCCTACGTGCCGCTGGATGAGATGACCGCCATCGAGGGCTTCGACGAGGATATCGCGGAAGAACTCAGGGCGAGAGCCAAGGACGCGCTGCTGACGATGGCGATTGCGTCCGAGGAGCAGCTTGGGTCGAATGAGCCGGCAGAAGACCTGATCGGCATGGACGGAATGGATCGCCATCTCGCCTATGTGCTGGCCAGCCGCGGTGTGGTGACGATGGAAGACCTCGCTGAGCAGGGTGTTGACGAATTGATGGATATTGAAGAGATGACGGAAGCGCGCGCTGGTGAACTGATTATGACAGCGCGCAAACCCTGGTTCGAGGAAGACGCACAGTAAGCGCAACGTCGGGTTGTGAGAATGGGTGTGTTTTCAGTCGGCAGGGTACCAAAGGAGAGTATTGAATGGCGCAGGTGACAGTAGAGCAACTGGCGAAATCCGTGAATGCATCGGTTGAGCGCCTGCTCAAGCAGATGAAGGACGCCGGTTTGCCGCATAACGGTGCCAATGAAGTGGTGTCCGATGAGGACAAGCAGACGCTGCTGGCGTTTCTGAAGCGCAACCACGGCGAGCCCAGCACGGATGCACCGCGCAAGATCACGCTCAAGCGCAAGACGATAAGCACTTTGCGTACCGGTGGATCGCAGGGCAAGAAGACCGTGAACGTGGAGGTTCGCAAAAAGCGCACCTACATCAAGCGCGATGATGAGGCCGAGAGTGCGCCGGAAGACGTCGTGGATGCGCCTGCAGCGGAGACGCTGAGCGAGGCTGCCGGTGAAGGACCCGCGATGTCGGGTACGGAAACGGTAACGGCCGCGGAGGTCGCGCCGGAGGTGCCGGTCGAGCCGCCGGTAGAGACGCCTACGGTGGTCAGCCCTGAGTCTGCGTCCGAGTCCGCTCCGCAGCCTGAGCCCGAGTCAGAGCCTGAAGCCGAACCTGAGGAAGAAGTCCTTGATCCGGCCAGCCTGGATCCGGAGGTGCTGCGCCAGCGCGCTGCGCTGCGTCGTCAGAAAAAGGAGCAGGAAGAAGCCGCGGCCCGCGAGGCAGCGGTTGCTGCACGCAAGGCTGAGGAAGAACAGAAGCAGGCTGCGGAAACGGCGCGCAAGGCCCGCGAGGAGGCCTCGCGCAAGCCCAAGCGTCTGCATGCGGCGCCTACTGAGCCGGCGCGTGAAGAGCCAAGACGCAACAAAACTACCAAGGGTCGCCTGAACCGTACTGACTCACTCGGTCGCGGCAAGCAGCGCGGCCACAATCTGTCACTGTCTGATCTTGAGGCGGCTGAAAGCGGTCGCCTGCGTCGCCGTGGCGGGCGCAAGAAGATGAAGGCCACCCATGAAGAACATGGCAGACACGGATTCGAGATGCCCACAGAGAAGAAGGTCTACGACGTCGAAATCGCAGACATGATTACGGTGGGCGGACTTGCGCAGCAGATGTCCGTGAAATCCGGCGAAGTGATCAAAGAGCTGATGAAGCTGGGTGTCATGGCCAACATCAATCAGATGATTGACCGCGATACCGCGACGCTGGTCGTTGAGGAACTCGGGCATAACGTGAGACATATCAGTGCTGACGCCCTCGAGGACGACCTGACGCAAACGCTGTCCCAGCACGACGGCACGCCTGAACCACGGGCGCCTGTGGTTACTGTCATGGGTCACGTAGACCACGGCAAGACGTCTCTGCTGGATTTTATCCGCAAGGCTCATGTGGCGTCGGGCGAGGCAGGCGGCATCACTCAGCACATCGGTGCCTATCACGTGGAAACCGGTCATGGCATGGTGTCGTTTCTGGATACTCCGGGGCACGCAGCGTTTACCGCCATGCGTGCCCGAGGCGCAAAGAGTACCGATATCGTGATCCTGGTAGTCGCGGCGGATGACGGCGTCATGCCACAGACGATAGAGGCGGTGAAGCACGCACGCGCCGCCGGAGTGCCGCTCATCGTGGCGGTCAACAAGATGGACAAGGAAGGCGCAGATCCTGACCGGGTCAAGAACGAGCTGTCCGCGCAGGAAGTCATTCCGGAAGAGTGGGGAGGCGACACGCAGTTTGTGCCGGTTTCCGCCATCACCGGCGACGGCATTGAGGATCTTCTGGATGCGGTGCTTCTGCAGGCAGAGCTGCTGGAATTGAAGGCGCCGCGGGATGTGCCCGGGCAGGGTCTGGTGATCGAATCTCGCCTCGATAAGGGACGTGGCCCGGTGGCGTCGCTGCTGGTGCAAAGCGGGACGCTGCGACGGGGCGATATTGTGCTCGCCGGTTCACAGTATGGTCGCGTGCGCGCCATGCTGGATGAAAATGGTGTCAGTATTGAAGAAGCGGGCCCGAGTATTCCGGTAGAGATACTGGGCCTGGATGGCACGCCGGACGCCGGCGACCAGTTTGCGGTTGTCGAAAGCGAGAAGCGTGCCCGCGACGTCGCTGCTTTCCGCCAGGAGAAGACCCGCGACAACAAGCTGCAGCGCCAGCAGGCGGCGAAACTAGACAATATGTTCGAGAGCATGACGGCGGGCGAGAAACGCACGCTGAACGTGGTGGTCAAGGCGGACGTCCGCGGTTCCCTCGAAGCGATCCAGACGGCGCTGCTGGATCTTGGCAACGAGGAAGTGCAGGTAAATATCGTTTCCAGCGGTGTTGGTGGTATTGCGGAAACCGACGTCACGCTGGCCATGACCTCCGACGCAGTCATTTTCGGCTTTAACGTGCGTGCCGATGCCTCGGCGCGGCGCCTGGTGGAGGCCGAGGGCGTGGATCTGCGTTATTACAACGTGATCTACAATCTTATTGACGACGTCAAGCTGGCCCTCACTGGCATGCTGGCGCCGGAAATGCGCGAGGAAATCGTTGGCATCGCCGAGGTTCGCGATGTCTTCAGCTCACCGAAGTTCGGCCAGATTGCGGGCTGCATGGTGACGGAAGGCACGGTTTACCGCTCCAAGCCCATTCGCGTGCTCCGTGACAACGTGGTGATTTATGAAGGTGAGCTGGAGTCACTGCGCCGTTTCAAGGACGACGCCAGCGAAGTGCGCAACGGCATGGAGTGCGGCATCGGTGTCAAAAACTATACTGACGTCAAGGTCGGTGACCAGATTGAAGTGTTCGAAGTCAAGGAGATTGCCCGCACACTGTAAGTGGCGGGTAATGTTGGCCTATGGCACGGGAATTCAGTCGCACTCAGCGGGTTGCAGATTATCTACAGCGTGAGCTGGCGACCCTGATCCAGCAGGAACTGCGTGATCCGAGGCTGGGGATGATCAGCCTTACCAGTGTCGACGTCAGCCGCGATCTGGGTTACGCGAAGATCTATTACACACAGCTCGGGGTAGACAGCGAGGAAGAAGCGAAGGAAACCAGTGAGGTCCTTAACCGGGCGAGCGGTTTTCTTCGCAGTCAGCTGTCCCGGGAAGCCACCATGCGCAGCGTGCCGAAGTTGACCTTCCGCTTTGACCGCAGTGTGGGTCGAGGCCGTGAGATGGAATCCCTGATCAGCGAGGCGAAGGCCAGCGACAAGGCGCTGGACTCACTGCGAGGCGATGCTGGCGACGACGCGGATGCCGACGACAACAGCCAGGGCGGGCACTGAGGCATGGCTCGACGGCGGCGCGGTCGGCCAATCGATGGCATTCTTATTCTCGACAAGCCTTCTGGCCTTTCTTCCAACAAGGCCTTGCAGCGCGTCAAATATCTGTTCAATGCAGCCAAGGCCGGGCATACGGGCAGTCTCGATCCGCTCGCCACGGGTGTATTGCCCTTGTGCTTTGGCGAGGCGACCAAGCTGTCGCAGTATCTGCTCGACGCGGACAAAACGTACGACAGCACATTTACACTGGGTGTCGCCACGACGACGGGAGATGCCGAGGGCGAAGAGCGTTCGCGTACTGATACCAGCGGTATCACCCGGGATCAGGTCGAGGCGGCGATGGCGCCGTTCTGCGGCAGTATCGACCAGACCCCGTCGATGTACTCGGCCATAAAGCACGAGGGACGACCGCTTTACGAGCTGGCGCGAAAGGGTATCGAGGTTCCTCGCAAAGCACGCCGCATTACCGTCTACAGCTACAATCTCCTCGCTTTCCGCCCGGGTGCGGTCACTGAAGTCGATGTCCGGGTGCACTGCAGTAAGGGAACCTATATTCGCTCCCTGGCAGAGGATCTGGGCGAAAGTCTTGGCTGTGGTGGGCATGTCTCGCAGCTGCGTCGGGTTCAGTCCGGGCCTTTTTCCCTCGACGAGTCGGTTTCCCTTCCTGTGCTGGAAAGCCTGCATAACGCTGGCGATTCGCCCGCGATGGATGCGCTGCTGCTGCCGTCCCAGCGTGCCTTGCTGGGAATGCCCAAGGTCACGCTGAGCGAGTCAGCGGGGTTTTACCTGCGCCAGGGCCAGGCGGTGCTGGTGCCAAATGCACCCTGCGATGGTATGGTGCGCTGTTCCCTGGAGGATGGAGAATTCCTGGGTATTGGAGAAATATTGGACGACGGGCGGGTTGCGCCGCGTCGACTGATGGTCACCACGAGGTGACGCGAACCTGTCTGTCAGTCTGCACGGACAGGCTCTTTAGCAATCGGGGCACACAGCCTGCTGTCAAGCGGCCACCCCGGCAGATTACGAGAGGATATGACAATGGCATTAACAGTTGAGAAGAAATCGGAAATCGTACAGGAATACCAGCGTGGAGAGGGTGACACAGGCTCCCCGGAGGTGCAGGTCGCTCTGCTGACGGCGAATATTGAACAGCTGCGTGATCACTTCCAGGCACACAAGCATGATCACCACTCACGACGCGGTCTGATTCGCATGGTGAATCAGCGTCGTAAACTGCTGGATTACCTGAAGCGCAAAGATGCGTCGCGTTACCTTGATCTGATCAAGCGTCTGGGTCTGCGTCGATAAGCGCTGCCCACTCTACCGGGGCCAGGTGCCCCGGTAGTCATGTAAAGAACAGGAGAAGACAGTGAATCCAGTAACCAAGACATTCCAGTACGGCGGACAGACCGTCACGCTGGAGACCGGGCGTATCGCCCGGCAGGCAACCGGCGCAGTGCTGGTCACGGTAGAAAACACCTCGGTACTCGTCACAGTGGTGGCGGAGAAAAGTGCCCGTGAGGGACAGCCATTTTTCCCCCTGGCGGTCCACTACGTCGAGAAGACCTATTCTGTCGGCAAGATCCCCGGCGGTTTTTTCAAGCGCGAAGGACGTCCCAGCGAAAAAGAGACGCTGACGTCGCGATTGATCGACCGGCCTATCCGCCCGCTGTTTCCCAACGGCTTCATGAACGAGGTGCAGGTGATCTGTACCGTCATGTCGGCGGATAAGCATATTGATCCCGATATCGCGGCCATGATTGGTACCTCGGCGGCGCTGGCAATCTCCGGCTGTCCGTTCAACGGACCGATCGGTGGCGCGCGCGTTGGCTTTACCGAATCCGAAGGCTATCTGCTCAATCCGTCCTACGCGCAGCTCGGCGATAGCAAGCTGGACATGGTGGTAGCCGGAACGTCAGACGCTGTCCTCATGGTCGAGTCTCAGGCCGCAGAACTGACGGAAGACCAGATGCTGGGCGCGGTGCTCTTTGCCCACCAGGAAATGCAGGTTGTGATTCAGGCCATCAACGAACTGGTGGCGGAAGCCGGCAAGCCGCGCTGGGACTGGGAGCCCATTGAACCCGACGCAGCGCTGGTGTCGTCCGTTGAGGCACAGTCAAAGGCCGCGCTCGCCGAGGCCTACAGGATTACCGACAAGGCGCAGCGCTACGAGCAGGTAGCGCAAATCCGCAGCGCCTGTACCGATGCGCTGGCCGTTGAAGGTGGCCCTTCGGCCGATGCCGTAAAAGAGGTGTTCAAGGCGGTGGAGAAAGCTCTGGTCCGTGAGAATATTCTCAACGGTGAGCCACGTATTGATGGCCGGGACACCCGCACCGTGCGCCCGATTGCCTGCGAAGTCGACATCCTGCCCAAGGTACATGGTTCTGCGCTGTTTACCCGTGGCGAGACTCAGGCGATTGGCGCGGTCACGCTGGGCTCCACCCGCGACGCGCAGATCATCGACGCGCTGGAAGGCGAGCGCCGTGATCCTTTCATGCTGCACTACAACTTTCCACCCTACTCCGTGGGCGAGGCGGGGCGCGTGGGTTTCACCAACCGCCGCGAAGTCGGCCACGGTCGCCTGGCCCGTCGCGGTCTCGCCGCGGTGCTGCCGAAGGAAGACGAGTTTCCCTACACCATCCGTCTGGTCTCGGAAATTACCGAGTCCAACGGCTCAAGCTCCATGGCCTCTGTCTGTGTGGGCTCGCTGGCGATGATGGCTGCCGGCGTGCCGCTGAAGGCACCGGTGGCGGGTATTGCAATGGGTCTGGTCAAGGAGGGCAATCAGTTTGCCGTTCTCACCGATATCCTGGGTGATGAAGATCACCTAGGCGATATGGATTTCAAGGTAGCCGGTACCGCAAGTGGCGTGACGGCCCTGCAGATGGATATCAAGATTGAGGGCATTACCGAGCAGATCATGGAGATTGCGCTCGAGCAGGCACAGCACGCGCGCCTGCATATTCTCGGCCAGATGAACCAGGTCATGTCGGAGCCGCGCAAGGTGACGTCTGCCAACGCGCCGAGCATGCTCACGCTGAAGGTGGACGCAGACAAGATCCGCGACATCATTGGCAAGGGCGGTGCCACAATCCGGATGATTACCGAGGAGTCCGGCGCGACGGTGGATATCGATGACGACGGAACGGTCCGTGTCTTCGGCCAGGATCAGCACGCACGCGATGCGGCGATCCGCATGATCGAGGAAATCACGGCCGAGGCCGAGGTGGGTGCGGTCTACACCGGCAAGGTGGCGCGCATTGTCGATTTCGGCGCCTTCGTCAATATTCTGCCGGGCAAGGATGGTCTGGTTCACATCTCACAAATCGCCAATGAGCGCGTCGAGAACGTGTCGGACTACCTCAAGGAAGGCGAGGATGTGCGGGTCAAGGTGCTGGACGTCGATCAGCGTGGCCGCATCAAGCTCTCTATCAAGGAGCTGCTTGAAGACGAGGCACCTGCTGCGGACGACGCGGCAGCCGATGCCGAGGCGCCGAGCGAGGAAGCCTGAAACGACTGCCCGCGACGCTTGTCGCGGGTAGCATTGTTACAGGTTACAAGCTAAAAAAGGCCGGTCGCTGTGACAGCGAACCGGCCTTTTTTTGTCTCCGCTTTCTGCTTCCGCGACGCTCGCGGTCAACTCAGTGTGACTGGCGCTGGGCGATCAGGGATTCCACAACCTCGGGATCCGCCAGGGTACTGGTATCGCCGAGGCTGTCCAGCTCGTTTTCGGCGATCTTGCGGAGAATGCGCCGCATAATCTTGCCAGAGCGTGTTTTTGGCAGACCTGGCGCCCACTGAATGATATCCGGCTTTGCAATCGGGCCGATTTCCTCAACACAGAGTGCTATCAGCTCGGCCTTCAGGGCATCGTCGGGGGCCACGCCCTGCATCGGCGTGACATAACAGTAGATACCCTGGCCCTTGATGTCGTGAGGAAACCCCACCACCGCGGCTTCTGCGATCTTGTCGTGGAGTACCAGTGCACTTTCGACCTCGGCGGTGCCCATGCGGTGGCCGGAGACGTTGAGAACGTCGTCCACGCGACCGGTGATCCAGTAATAGCCGTCTTCGTCCCGCGTGGCGCCGTCACCGGTGAAATAGTAGCCGGGGTAAGTGCTGAAATAGGTGTCGATGAGGCGCTGGTGATCACCGTAGACCGTGCGTATCTGTCCGGGCCAGGAGGCCCGGATCACCAGGTAGCCGGCGCCGGCGCCCTCTATTTCACCGCCCTCCTCGTTCAGCAGCGCCAGGTCCACGCCAAAGAAGGGGAAGGAGGCGGAGCCGGGTTTGAGCGGTGTTGCGCCCGGGAAGGGTGTAATCATCATGGCGCCGGTTTCCGTCTGCCACCAGGTATCCACGATCGGGCATCGCGATTCGCCTACGATGCGGTAGTACCACTCCCAGGCTTCCGGGTTGATGGGCTCGCCCACCGAGCCCAGAACGCGTAGGCTGGAGCGGGATGTGCGCTTCACCGGCTCGTCGCCCACCGCATGCAGAGCGCGCAGCGCCGTGGGCGCGGTGTAGAAAATGTTGACCTGATGCTTGTCAATTACCTGCCAGAAGCGACCCGGGTCCGGATAGGTCGGTACACCCTCGAATATCATCGTCGTCGCGCCATTGCACAGCGGTCCATAGACAATGTAGCTGTGGCCTGTGACCCAGCCAACATCGGCTGTACACCAGAAAACCTCGCCGTCACGGTAGTCGAATACGTAGTAAAAGCTCGATGCGGCGTGGAGCAGGTAACCGCCCGTGGTGTGAAGCACGCCCTTGGGCTTTCCGGTTGACCCCGATGTGTAGAGAATGAAGAGGGGGTCTTCCGCGTCCATGATTGCCGGTTCGCACTCGCTTTCCGCGGCGGCGCTGGCCTGACTGTAGTCAACATCACGCGCGTCATGCCAGTCGACCTCTGCACCTGTGCGAGCGACAACGATGCAGCTGTGGACATCCGGACAGGCATCCAGTGCCTTGTCGACATTGCGCTTGAGCGCGATATGCTTACCGCCCCGCAAGCCTTCATCGGCCGTGATAACGGCGCTGCAGCTGCAGTCGAGAATGCGATCCTTGAGTGCTTCGGGTGAGAAGCCGCCAAATACCACCGAGTGAATGGCACCGATGCGGGTACAGGCCAGCATGGCGAAAGCGGCTTCTGGAATCATTGGCATATAGATGCACACGCGATCGCCCCGCTTGATTCCGCGGCTTTTCAGCACGTTGGCAAGTCGGCACACGGCCTCCTTGAGTTCGGCGTAGGTGATGATGCGGCTGTCAGCGGGGTCGTCGCCCTCCCAGATGATAGCTGGCTGCTGCGCTTTTTCCGGAAGATGACGGTCGATGCAGTTGTACGAGACGTTCAGTTTCCCGCCCGAAAACCACGTTGCTTCCCCCTGTGAGAAATCATAGCTGACCACGTCACCCCAGGGCTGCTGCCAGTGAAGAAAGCGCGACGCCATCTCGCCCCAGAAGGTAGCCGGATCGTTGATGGATTGCCGGTACATGGCCGCATAGTTATCCGCCGTAATGTGGGCGTCTTTGAACGATTCCGGAACCGGGTGGACGGGAAACTCAGACATGTGCAGATCTCCTGCGGGAACGTGATGCAGCCATGATAGTGCGCCTGAGCGGGAGCGCAAGGATCCCGCGCCCTGTGCTGTGGCGGCCTGCCCGGTGACTGCGGCAGGGCGGCATCAGGGGCTTGCGAGCATGCCCCAGTCGGATGCCGGGTTGAGACTGAGTCGAACGTTGTCGATGAGCCGCGTTCTGCCCAGTCTGGCTGCGGCAAGAATGGCGATTTCCTCGGTGTCTTCGGTAATATTGCGCAGCGTGTTTGCGTCACGGATGGCGAAGTAGTCTGGCGTGAATCCTGCCTGCAAAAGCTTCATGCGCGCATGCGACTCGAGCTGCAGGAAGTTGTCAAAGCCACAGGCTATCGCATCGCGGCAGCTGGCCAGGGTCTCGTGCAGCAGCGGGGCAACGCGTCGCTGTGACGGTGACAGGTAGCTGTTGCGTGAGCTCAGCGCCAGTCCGTCGATATCGCGGACCGTGGGCACGCCGATGACTTCTACGGGCATGCACAGATCGGCTACCATCTTGCGGACAATAGACAGTTGCTGGAAATCCTTCTCGCCGAACAGGGCGATGTCCGGACGCACGATGTTGAAGAGCTTCGCAACAATGGTGGTTACACCATTGAAATGCCCGGGCCGGCTGCTGCCGCAGAGCGTTTCAGAGAGGTCGGGCACTTCTACCTGTGTGTGGCGCTGCAGACCTTCAGGATAGATATCTGTCGTTTCGGGCGTATAAAGCAGGTGTGCGCCCTCGCCGAACAGCTTCTCCTTGTCGGCAGCGAGCGTTCTCGGGTAATTGTCGAGGTCCTCTCCCGCGCCGAACTGCAGCGGATTGACATAGATGCTGACGACAACGATGTCCGCCTTTTCCCGGGCGCGGCGCACAAGCTGGATGTGGCCCTCGTGCAGATTGCCCATGGTTGGGACAAATGCAATTCGCTGCCCTTTGTTGCGGCCCTCTGAAAGTCGCGCCTGCAGCTGACTCTTGTTGCCAGTTGTTCGCATGGTGTAACGACCCCGCTTGCGGTCAGGGAAGGGGCCTGTTGCGACCCCGGTATTGTTTGTTGTCCCCTCAGGGAGAGCCGAGTATGCCGCAAGCCCTGTGTCCGGGCAATACGCACAACGGGTAGACGGGAGCAGTATTTTGTTACCAAAAGAAGCGTAGGGTGGGTAATTTAGTTATAAAAACCGGGTGTTGCCACGCAGACTAAGGACCGCCGCTATTATTCGTAGGTGTGATCACGGGCGGGGAAGGCCCCCGATTTGACCGCCAGAACAAAGGCTTTGAGGGCCCCCTGCACACTATCCTCGTCCTGCATGAAGTTGCGCACGAAGCGCGGCGTGCGCGGTGACAGGCCCAGCAGGTCGTGGAGCACCAGCACCTGTGCATCGGTGCCGGCGCCGGCGCCAATACCGATCACCGGTATGTCGAGCTTGCTGCTGATGTCGGCCGCCAGCGCCGCGGGAATGCATTCGAGCACCAGCAGGCTTGCGCCTGCATCCTGGATTTCAACAGCGTCGGCGAGAATCGATTTGGCTTCCTTGGGGGTGCGACCCTGCACCTTGAAGCCGCCGAACGCGTTGACAGACTGCGGTGTGAGGCCAAGGTGCGCGCACACGGGAATGCCGCGCTCAACGAGCATGCTGATGCTCTCGCTCAGCCAGACGCCGCCCTCCATCTTGACCATCTGTGCCCCTGCCTGCATCAATCGGGTGGCATTGTGCAGTGTCTGTTCCGGCGTGGTGTAGGCCATGAAAGGCATGTCGGCGATCAGCAGCGACTCGGTTTGCGCGCGTGCCACGCAGGCAGTGTGGTAGGCCATGTCGTCGACTGTGACCGGCACCGTGCTGTCGTGACCCTGCAGCACCATGCCAAGGGAGTCGCCGACCAGAATCGTCTCTGCGCCTGCAGCACTGATCAGTGAGGCAAAGGTAGCGTCGTAGGCGGTAACGCAAACAAACTTCTCGGCCTTCGCCTTCATCTGGTTGAGCGTGCTGATCGTGACCCTCGCCATGGCGCTGCCTATCCAAAAAATGTGGGGTTGAAGTAGTGGCGGCCGCTGCGAATATCGAGCAGATAATCCACCAGTTTGCTGTAGTCGCGCTGGCTGTCAGCGAGGTCGATCGCGCTGGCATTGACGATCAGAAGCGGCGCCTTATCGTAGTACAGAAAAAACTGGCTGTACACGTCGTTCAGCCGCTCCAGGTAGCTGTCATCTATGCGCTGCTCATAGGTAATGCCTCGCTGCTCTATACGCTGCAGCAGGATATCCGTGGATGCCTGCAGGTAGATCACCAGATCCGGCACTGGCGCGTCGATAGTGAGCTGCTGATATACCTTTTCGTAGAGTGCGTATTCATCGGCATCCAGGGTGATGCGGGCAAACAGGGGATCTTTCTCGATGAGGAAGTCTGCAACCCGCACCGGCTGAAAAATATCCCGCTGACGCAGGGCGGCGATCTTCTGGGCGCGCTGGAACAGGAAAAACAGCTGCGTTGCGAGTGCCGATTGACGCGGATCGTTGTAGAACTTCTCCAGAAACGGGTTTTCGTCGGCGTCCTCAGACAGCATTTCATAGTTGAACGTCGCCGCCAGTCGGCGCGCCAAGGTTGTTTTTCCGACGCCCATGGCGCCCTCTACGGCAATGTATCCCGGCGGCGTTCTCCCGCGCAGTTCCACGCCAGCTATCCGACTCTGGTTGTCGCTCATTGCTGGGCGCACCCCGGCTCCGGTGCGAGCAGTTGGGTCGGTCCCGCAATCTGCTCCATGGGGCAGTCCGGGCAGGCTGCGAGCGCCTGATCCAGCCGTTTTCCGCCGGGCAGGCTGAAATCCGCACCGGCCAGCTGCAAAAGAGGCACGAGCACAAAGCCCCTGTGTTCGAGACCGGGGTGGGGGACAGTGAGGTGAGTGCTGTCGATGCACTTGTCACCGTACAGGAGCAGGTCAATATCCAGCGTCCGGGGCCCCCAGCGCTGTCCGCGAATGCGTCCGGCGCGGTGCTCCAGCGACTGCAGTTCGCGCAGCAGAGTCTGCGCAGCAAGTGCGGTGTCGAAACGGGCCACTGCATTCAGGTAATCAGGCTGATCCTGCGGTCCCATAGGACGGTTGCGATAGACTGCGGATACTGCGACATTTTTCATTTCGCTATGACGACGCAGCCGCTCTGAGGCCTCCTGAAGCTGCTCCAGGGGCTTGCCGATATTGGCGCCCAGACCGACGAAGCAGCGCAGCATCATCGTCGTGCTGCGCGTTTTTTCCTGCCGCTGCGCCGTCCCTCGGTCGCTTCAGCGTCATCATGCAGCTTCTTAAGGCGAGCATCCATGTCTAGAGTCTGAAACTCTGTCCACCATTGACCGCGATTGTCGCACTCTTCGCCTGCTTCTTCGCGTAGCAGCAGAAAATCGTAGGCGGCGCGGAAGCGCCGGTGTTCTACCAGTTCCGCGGCCTTTTTTCCGCGCGGTCGCTCAAGCCGATCCTGAAATTCCCAGATCTCGCGCATGGGCTGACTGAAGCGCTTGGGGATGGCAACGCGCTGGCAGGCTTCAGCTACAACCTGTTGACCGGCGCTGTGCATTGCCGGCACACGCGGCTCGCCGCGATCGTGGAGCTGCTCGGCGCGCAGTGCTACCACCGGCCACAGTATAGCGGCGAGGATGAACGCGGGCGTCACAGGCTTGTCAGCGCGTATGCGCTTGTCGGTGTTGGCCATTGCGCAGCTCACCAGGGCAGCCGCGCGGGGATCGCGATCCATCAGGTGTGCCGGCTCAGGAAACAGGTGCTGCAGCAGGCGATGCTGTCGCAACAGGTCCAGGGTGGCGGCGGCGTGACCTGCCAGAAACAGCTTGAGAATCTCGTCGAACAACCGGGCAGAGGGTATATCGTTGAGCAATGTGGCGCCCTCCGCAATCGCGGCCTGGGTGTCGTGCTCTATACTGAAGCCCAGTTTTGCGGCGAAGCGCACGACGCGCAGCATGCGCACGGGGTCCTCGCGATAGCGCTGCAGGGGGTTGCCGATGATCCGGACGCGCCTCGCTTCCAGGTCCTGCATGCCCTGAGCGTGATCGTAGACGGCAAAGGTGTCACTGCAGTAGTACAGCGCATTGATTGTCAGGTCGCGGCGAATTGCATCCTCGTCCAGGGTGCCGTAGACATTGTCTCTCAACAGCAGTCCCCGCTTTGACTGTCTGGATTGGTCGGTTGCTGTATCGTTATCGCTGTCGTGGTGACCGCGGAACGTTGTCACCTCAATAATTTCCCGTCCGAAGCGAACATGAACAATGCGGAAGCGTCGGCCGATGATGCGCGAGTTCCGGAACAGGTTATGGACTTCTTCCGGCGTGGCGTCTGTCGCTATGTCAAAGTCCTTGGGATGGCCTCCCAGCAGCAGATCGCGAACAGCGCCGCCAACGAGATAGGCTTCGAAGTTCTGTTTTCGCAATCGCGCCATGACTTTCAGGGCACTACTGCTGATATTGCGGCGGGAAATGCAGTGCTCGGTGCGCGGAATGACCTTCAAGCGGGAGGATCTCGTGGCTATGGGCGTTAAAAAGTTGATGGTATCACAGGGAAGCCCGACTGCCAGTGCGCCGTGTCTATGCAACGGCATTACTGCGTAGACTGCAGTGAATAACAGAACAACGGGGCGTTTGCCCCGTGCAGATCATGATTCCGCTTGTGATTATTCTCGAATCCTGAGGGTGTGCTTATTGTTATTAAGAGGACTTTATTAGAGAAGCGTTATAGAAATGAACGAGGGGAAGAAAACTTCCCCATCCAGGTCCATTGTTGTCATCGTTATTGTTATTGCCGCAATCGTATTTTATTTTTATTGTTGATTACACTGATATACTCTGCAGTGCTTGTGCCATTATAATAAAAAGCTCGTAAAAACAGATACCTATCGGTTTTTTATCGCTGCTTGAAAGTCTGTGAAAGCAGGTTTTGTTACCTTTATCCACCGCGCTTTGTTACAGCGCAATCAACGAGTAACGCTCAGGATGCCGCTTTCTTTACCCGGCCGGCGGATTTCTTGCGCGGTATATCAAAGCGCTGTCGTCTTTCCCACAGGCACTTCCGGCTGATTCCCAGCTTCTGGGCTAGCTCTGTTTCGCTCATGGAGTCCTGGTGCTCAATAACAAAACGCTGGAAGTAGTCTTCCAGGGACAGGTCTTCTTGCGGATCGCTCGTGATGTTGTGGCTGGCGTGCCGCTTCTTGGCGGCTGCCGGATTGAAGCCTTCTCCGCGGATGCGGTTTATGTTGACCAATTCGAGGTCAATGCCGAGCGCCTCATTATCAATTTCATCCCCATCCGTGAGGATCACGGCGCGCTCGAGCGCGTGCTCCAGTTCGCGCACGTTGCCCGGCCACTGATAGGTGGTTATCGCCTGTATTGCACGTGGAGACAGTGCAATCGGCTTGCGCTTCAGCTTCTCGACCTGCCTCTCGAGCAGGGTTTCGGCCAGGTAGAGAATATCCTTGCCTCGCTCCCGCAGCGGCGGCAGGAACAGCCTCAGGACATTGATACGGTAGTAGAGGTCCTGCCTGAACAATCCCTCGGCCGCGAGTGTATGCAGGTCGCGGTGGGTGGCACAGATCAACCTGACATTGACCTGTCTTGAGTCGACCGCACCGATCCTGCGTATTTCCCCCTCCTGTATGAAGCGTAGCAGCCGTGCCTGCGCTTCCATCGGCAGTTCCCCGATCTCGTCAAGAAACAGGGTGCCGCCGTCTGCGGCCTCGATCAGACCGGTGCGGTTGGTGTTGGCTCCCGTGAAGGCGCCTTTTTCGTAACCGAAAAGCTCTGATTCAATCAGGGTTTCCGGAATTGCCGCGCAATTGACGGAGACCAGCGGTTTATCAGCGCGAGGGCTGAGCCGGTGTATGCTGCGGGCAACAAGTTCCTTGCCGGTACCGGTTTCGCCCAGGACAAGCACCGTTGACTCGGTGGGTGCGAATTTTTCGACGTGCTGCATGAGCGTGCGCATGGTGGAGCAATTGCCCACCAGTTCTGATGTTTCATCCGGCTCACCTGCCGCGGCCCGCTGACCCTGCTCTTTTTGCTGCGGGTGATCGTTGATAATGCGCTTCACGGCGTTCAGCATGTCATTGTGATCGAAGGGCTTGGCAATGTAATCCACAGCGCCCATACGCATGGAGTCAACGGCTGAGCGCAGACTGGCGTAGCTGGTCATGATGAGGACGGGCACTTTTCCACCCTTGCGGATAAGATCGGTTCCCGGAGCGCCGGGAAGACGCAGGTCGCTGATGATCAGGTCGAAGTCAGCGAGGTTGTACGACCCGGCCTCGGCAACCGAGGCAGCCTCTTCAACCTTGTATCCGGAACGCTCTAGCAGTCGTCGCAACGCGCCACGAATAACAGATTCGTCTTCAACTACGAGTATCTGGTGCATATAAATCTGCCCTTACCGCATAGGTAGACAACATAACGCGTACCGGTGGGTTTATCCAGTTGCCGGTTCACCGGGGTGCTCCGGAAGCCATGGCCCGTAACGCTGCTGCCTGTGCATAGCGTGCCGGTTGCAGCCGCAATGTGATGCGGGTTCCGCTGCAGGTGTCGCCGGGGCCCGGGCTTTCCACGCGCAGAGAGCCACCCATATCCTCAATGATGCTGTAGACCAGCGGCAGTCCGAGGCCGGTCCCCTGACCGACGTCCTTGGTGGTGAAGAAAGGCTCCATGATACGCTGCAGCAGGTGCGCCGGTATGCCGTGTCCCTGATCGTCAATGTGGATGACTACGCTATTGTCGCTGCCTTCTGTTTCCGCGCTTATGCTGATCCTTCCATTTGACGGCGACGCATCGCGCGCGTTGCCCAGCAGATTGATAAAGGCCTGCAGCAATCGCTGGTTATCACCCAGAACCAACAGCTCGCGGTCGCAGGTATTGCTGAATATGACAGCGCGGGCATCGCGGTCCAGGGATAACAGGTGAATGGCCTCGTCGACGCAATCCGCCAGGTTGCATGGCTCTGCGCGCATGTCGCCCCGACCCGAGCCGAGATGAGAGAAATTGACCAGGGATTCCACGATCCGCGAGATTCGCTCGGTCTGACGGAGAATATCGTCGGCGGCTTCGCGAATCTCGCCCGGATCCTCGCTGTAGCCGAGGTTCTGTGCGAGGCAGGCTATTCCGGTGATCGGGTTGCCGATTTCGTGGGCAACGCCCGCCGCGAGCCGCCCGATGGAGGCGAGTCGTTCGTTATGCAGCACCTCATCCTGGAGCCGCTGATAATCGGTGATGTCCTCGAGCAGTACGAGCTGATCATCGCTGCCCGCCACTGGCCGGCTGCAGTGGAGGCTGATCCAGCGTGAAGCGCCCTGCTCGCCGGATAATTCGCGCTTGATGATGAAATCCGGCTGTTCGTTGAGCACTGCCGACAGGGCGTCGCACCAGATCGGGGGCAGGGATCGCCAGCGTGAGCCCACGGCCGTGTCGGCACTGATGCCAGTGAGTTCCGCCATGCTGCGATTCCACAGCAGTACCTCGCCATCACCACCGAGTGAGCACAGTCCAACGGGCAGTTCGTCAAGGGTCTGTCGATAGTGCCGCCGCAGGTTGTCCAGGTCTGCCGCCAGCCCGGTAAAGCGACCCTGGGCCTTTTCCAGGCGACGCTCGAGCAGCGTGAAATCCTCTGCCGCTGTATAGCTGCTGGCAAACGGCAAGCAGTTGTCGACTATGTCCAGTGCCACTGCCGGCCCCAGCATGCCCGAGAGATTGGCCTCGATCCGAGCACGCAGATGCCGCAAGGCGTAAGGGCGGGCCTCGCGCGTGTCGAAGCGCAGCTCGTGCAGTGCGCGCTCAACCTCCGCCTGCGCCGTTTTCTCACCCAGTGCAGGTGCCAGCCGGGCGCTGAACTCACCGGCGCTGTTGATCACCAGGCTGTGGCGATAGGGTCTGATACGGGACTCCATCGAGCAGATTTCAGCGGCGATGACCTCATCGCGGGAGCGCGGCGTCAGCAGGGAAACCGCAATGAAGACGGCGGTGTTTGCGAGCACCGCAACCAGACAGCGCATGGCCCAGGCATTGCCGTCATCCGCAGTCAGTCCGAGGGTGTTGTCGCTCAGCACCGGCAGGGGCAGGGAGACAAACCAGATCGCCAGTCCGGTCGCCAGTCCTGCGAGCAGCCCCGTTCGGTTGGCCCTGGGCCAGTACGGCGTGAAGACCACGGCGGGGAAGAACTGCAGAGTGCCGCTGAAAGCCAGAATGGCCAGCTGCGGCAATGACTGCGCGCCGCTGAGGAGCATGTAGAAGGTATAGCCGCCAAGGATCAGCGCCGTGATGAGCGCTCGCCGCATCCATTTAAGCTGCTTGTAGAGACTCTGCTCGCTGAAGCGGCGAAGCAGCTTGTTGGAGAGCACGAGGTAGTTCAGGCACATGTTGGCGAGTGCCAGGGTGGTGACGATGATCACACCGCTGGCCGCCGACAGTCCGGCGACGAAGGCAAGCCCGCTCGCTGCGGGCGAGTGCAGCGCCAGTCCGAGAGCGATGCCGGCGTATTCGAATGGTGCGCTCTGCCCCGAGGCAACGGCGGCCCAGAGGATCGGCAGGATCGGCAGGGCCAGTAGCAGCAGATACAGTGGCAGTCCCCAGCTGGCGGCGCGCAGGTGTCGGTTGTCGCTGTTTTCGGCAAAGGCCATGTGAAACATGTGAGGCATGCAGACCGCGCCCGCGAAAAAAAGCAGCAGCATGGTGCGCGCGGCGACAGCCGACAGGGACTCGCCGGCGTCCGGCAGCGCCCGGGGCTGTGAGGCGAGCCAGTCCTGAAGCCCCGCCGGGCCACCAAAAACCTGAAATACCACAATGGCAGCGAGCGCCAGCAGCGCGAACAGCTTCACCAGCGACTCGAATGCGATAGCGGCTACCAGGCCCGGATTGTGGTTGGGGTTTGCTGCATTGCGGGTGCCGAAAAGAATCGCGAAAATCGTAATGATCAGGCAGAAAAGAAAAGCCAGTCCTTCGCCGCGGAGTGTGCCGACCATGGTGTCGGCGTTGCTGCCCGAGAGCACCTGTATACTGTCGGCTACGGTGCGGATCTGCAGCGCCAGCAGCGGCAGCAGGGTAAAGCACATCGCCAGAGTTATCGCGGCGCCCACCCAAGGACTGCGAAACCGGAACGTGAGAACATCCGCCAGCGATGCCAGGTGATGAACCCTGCAGAGTCGCAGCAGCGGCCGGAGCAGCAGTACGGCGAGAAGGAACATCAGCGCAATACCCAGGTAGTACAGGAGAAAGTGAAAGCCGTACTCCGCCGCCAGTGCCAGCACACCGTTACTGGCCATGCCGCCAGCGATGACACCGAGGGAAAGCACATAGGTGGCCGGATGACGGATAATTCCCGAGGGAATTGTCCCGCGGTCACCGGCATAACCGACCATGAATAGCACAAAGAGATAGGCGATCGTGGCGAGCAGAATCTGGTCGGGGCTAAAGTTCATCAGTCCCCCGGCGATACTGGTTCCAGAACGCAGCGATCACAACGGCGAACCAGATCAGAAACGGTCGATACCAGTGTTCTGCATCCGCAAAAACCCAGCCCTCCAGCGTCGGGAAGAATACCAGCGCAAGGGCAAACACCAGCAGCAGGGCTCGGTCGATATACATGGGCGTCGAGCTCGCGTTACGAATGCCGGAGTCTACGCAATGGTCTCGGAGGGGTAAAGTCGCGGGCCCTTGAGGCGCGTCCGGAGCACTATCCCACGACAAGACGTGCCATACCGCGGAGCGCTTCTCTGTCCCAGTTTTTAACGGCGTGCCGGAGTAGCTCCTCCGGTGTCTCCGCCCGTGGCAGCCGCTGCCGCAGCAGCGTCAGCAGCTGCTGCAGATTGCCCAGCGGTGTTGCCGGGTCTGCGGCCGGAGCCCGATTCTGCTTGCTCAGCTTGCGCCCCGCTGTATCCGTGATAACCGGGATGTGGCCGTAAACGGGCAGTGGCAGCCCAAGCGCCTGCTGAAGGTAGCGCTGCTGGAACGTGGTTGGCAGCAGGTCTATTCCCCGGATAACGTGGGTGATGCCCTGGTGTGCCTCGTCAATTACAACGGCAAGTTGGTAGGCGTAAAGGCCGTCCTTGCGCCGCACCACAAAATCGCGTGGCGCATCTGCCTGTTGCAGGGATTGTTCGCCCTGTATGAGGTCCGCGAAAAACCTGTCGAACTCCGCCGTGACCCGCACGCGAAGCGCTGTTGGTTCTGCCACGGCGGCCCTGTCGTTGGCGCAGCGCCCGCCGCACGCGCCACCGGGACCGAGCTGTCGGCGAGTGCAGCTGCACCGGAAAAGCCGCCCCTGCGCTTCCAGTGTCGCCAGGGCGCTGTCATAAGCCGCGCTTCGCGTGTGTTGATACAGCACCGGCTCGTCGGGATGCAGTCTGTGAGCTCTCAGGCACTCAACAATGGCGTTTGCCGCACCCGCAGGCTCCCGCGGCGGATCGATGTCCTCTATCCGCAGTAGCCAATGGCCGCCGCTATGGTGGGCATCCAGGTAGCTGGCAAGGGCCGTGAGGAGCGATCCCTGGTGCAGCGGACCGGAAGGGGAGGGGGCGAAGCGCCCCCGGTAAATGTCAGTGTTGTGCGAGGTGGCGGTTGCCATTCACACGCTGCGGCCTCAACCCATTTCCTGGCGCTCTTTGATCTCAGCCAGAGTCTTGCAGTCGATACACAGTGTTGCCGTGGGGCGCGCTTCCAGACGCTTGATACCGATCTCGATGCCGCAGGCATCGCAGAATCCGTAATCATCCTGCTCCAGGCGCTCAATCGTTTGGTCGATCTTCTTGATCAGCTTGCGTTCGCGATCACGGGTGCGCAGTTCGAGACTGAACTCTTCTTCCTGCGTGGCGCGATCGGCTGGATCGGGAAAGTTGGCGGCCTCGTCCTTCATGTGCATGACGGTACGGTCGACCTCCTGCATGAGCTCGGCTTTCCATTTGCGCAGGATGTCCTTGAAATGCGCCAGCTGCGCATCGCTCATGTACTCTTCGCCGCGTTTCGGCTTGTACGGCTCGAAGTTCTTGAAATCCGTGGCTGCGGATGCCTTGTTGGCGCTTGGTTTCTTGCTCGCAGGGGCAGCATTGGCCGCTGCGGGTTTTTTCGTCGCTGTTTTTGCTGGCATGGCGGTTTCCATACAAAACATCTCGGTTTCGTTGGCGGATGCAGGGCCAGAAGCAACCCTGAGGCACCAAGGGCCGGAGAAGCTACCAGATTATTCGACCCCGATCCAGAAAAAATTACGGCATTCGCCGGGCGCCCCGATGAACCGTCATCGCGGCGCTGTGCCGGAGGCTTTGCACGCGGTATTCTGCCGCCTGTTCATTTATGGAGAAGGATTCTGACATGCGGTTCTCCGGTCTTGTCGAGGCACGTCTCCTGCGTCGCTATAAGCGTTTCCTTGCCGACGTCATGCTGCCAGACGGGGAGGTGCTGACGGTTCACTGCCCGAATACGGGCGCAATGACCGGCTGTGTCGAGGAGGGCGCCACGGTGTGGTTGTCGAGCAGCGATTCGGCCAGGCGCAAGTACGCCCACACCTGGGAGGTCGCCACGACGCGCCGCGGCACGGTCTGTGTTCATTCAGCCAGGGCCAATGTCGTGGTGAGGGAGGCGCTGATTGACGGGATGCTGCCAGAGTTTGCGGACTACACACGCTGTCGCAGCGAGGTCATGCTGGCCCCGGGAACACGTGCTGATATGGTGCTGGAGGGGGATGCCGGTCGCGTTATCGTCGAGGTGAAGTCCGTCACGCTTTGCCGGGACGAGGGCTGGGGGGCCTTTCCGGATGCCGTCAGCAGTCGCGGGCGCAAGCATATTCTCGCGCTGCAGGACGCACTGGATCGGCAGACCCGATCGCTGCTGGTGTTCTGCGCCATGCATACCGGTATCCGCCACGTCTGTGTTGCCGGCGATATTGATCCGGCGTATCGCGCTGCGCTGGGAGAGGCGAGGCGGGCTGGCGTGGAGGTTCTCGCGCTGGGGTGTGATGTCTCGCCGACGGCGGTTGCTGTGCGGGAGATGCTGCCTTTCAGTCTGGACCCAGCGGCATGAGGCGCGGGCAGGGAAAAGGGGTGGAGCGCTATGGCGTGTCGGACAGCACCCTGCAGGCGGCGGCAGGCGCTGCCCGCACTATCAGTGATGCGCAGCTAGCGGGCATGGATGACTCTCATGTCGTCCCGGTCGATGCGAGGCAGGCATTGCAGCCCCTGGTTGCGCAGGCGTTTGCTGCACTGCAGGAAGATGCCTATACCGCTGGATTTGATCTTGCGGTCGCCAGCAGCTATCGCTCGTTCGACAGGCAGGCGCTCATCTGGAATGGCAAGCTGCGCGGTGAGCGTCCGGTCCATGATGACGGCGGACAAGTGCTGGACCTGTCGGCGCTGGCCGTCGCAGACAGGATTGCCGCCGTATTGCGCTTCTCTGCGCTGCCCGGCGCCTCCCGGCATCATTGGGGTAGCGATCTCGACGTTTTCGACGCGGCGGCGCTGCCCGCCGGTGCATCCGTTCAGCTGGTCCCCTCAGAGGTGCGCGTCGGGGGGTATTTTCATGCACTGCATTGCTGGCTTGATGAGCGTATGGCCTGTGGCAGGTCGCATGGGTTTTTTCGCCCCTATGGCTATGACCGTGGCGGTGTGGCACCAGAGCGCTGGCATCTCAGTTTTGCGCCATTATCGCGTCACCTGGAGCACAGGCTGACGCCGGGATTACTGCTTCAGGCATGGCGTCATGTAGCGCTTGCCGGGCGCGATGAGGTGGAGCGGGATCTGTCGGGTTTGCTGGCGCGATACGTTGCTGTACCAACTGACTGGGCACAGTGTGAGGCTCGGCGGGCGTGACGGTCTGGCGGGACCTGACCTGGAGATCAGGTCCCGCCGACGTCGTTATGCCTCCTGCTGCAGCAGATGACCGTAGTGATTGTGGTAGTCCTTTTCGGACGCGGCGATGACCTTGAGAGCCTCTTCCCGACCGTAGACGTGATCGACCTTGATGTTGATATTTTTCCCCGGCTGCATCTTGTAGGTTGAAAAATAGTGCTGCAGTCGCTCGACCTTGATTTCTGGCAGATCCGCAATATCGCGCGCGCCGCCCCAGATATTGTCGCCATCGAGAATGGCGATGATCTTGTCGTCCGCCTCGCCGTCATCAATCATCTGAATGCCGCCGACCACCCGCGCGTTCAGCACGATATCGGCGCGGTTGATCAGGCGCTCGGAGTACACGCAGATGTCCAGCGGATCACCATCGGCTTCTTCGGCGTCGGGGCACAGCTTGGCGACTTCCTCGGCGCAGTAGGTGCGTGGAATGAAGCCATAGAGTGCCGGAGGGCTCGAGGTGGTGCGCTGGGGGCGGTCTACCGTGAGGAAACCCGAGCCCTTGTCGAGTTCATACTTGACCACGTCCGTGGGAAGCATTTCGATGTACACCTGAACGATATCTTCCGGCGACCCGTCGGCGCGCGTATGCAGTCCGTGCCAGGGGTGGCGTCGCCAGCGATTGAATTGTTCGTTCCTGTACATGTCCCGACCTCTCTGTTGTGGGTTAAAGGCCGCAGAGTGTAACTCTGGCGGCTTTGAAAATCTTCAGACGACTGCGTGTTGTCCGGCTGTTACCGGCCCCGTCGTTCTGCTCACGACACCTTGAAGCGCTTGCGCAGCTTGCGCGGCACGCTGATGTTTTTCAGGCGCGTATACTGGGGCAGACCGTTGCGGTAGGGGGGGTAAGCTTCACCGACGACCAGCGGTGACAGATACTCGCGCGCCTCAGGCGTGATGCCAAAGCCGTCTCGGGTGATGAAATTCCGCGGCATTTTCTTTTCTCGATTGGCCACTTTCTCCAGCGGCGCTTCGCCCACCGACCATCGGTAGCGCTTGCCGCTGCCGCGAACGATGCAGGGCATGACGGCGTTCTTGCCGGCGAGCGCCATCTCGACCGCAGCCTTGCCGAGGGCGTAGGCCTGATCGACATCGGTCTGAGAGGCAATATGACGCGCAGAGCGCTGCAGATAATCTGCCACCGCCCAGTGATATTTGTAGCCCAGCTCAGTACTTACCATCTCCGCCAGTGCGGGCGCGAGTCCGCCGAGTTGCGCGTGCCCGAAGGCGTCGCGGGTACCGGCCTCGCTGAGAAAGGTGCCGTCGGCGTATTGTGCGCCCTCTGACGCCACGATGACGCAGTAGCCGTGTTTCCTGACCGTGCGCTTCACCCGGGCGATGAACTTGTCGCGAGCAAAACTGATTTCCGGGAACAGAATGATGTGTGGCGCGTCGCCCTCCTGATCCGCGGCGAGGCCGGCTGCCGCGGCAATCCATCCGGCGTGGCGGCCCATGACCTCCAGGATGAATACCTTGGTGGAGGTCTCACACATGGATGCAACATCCATGGCGGCCTCCCGCGTGGAGATGGCGACATACTTGGCCACCGAGCCGAAGCCCGGGCAGTTGTCGGTCTCTGCCAGATCGTTATCGATGGTCTTGGGCACGTGGATGGCCTGGATCGGATAGCCCATGGATTCGCTCAGGCGCGACACCTTCAGGCAGGTATCGGCGGAGTCGCCGCCGCCGTTATAAAAGAAATAACCGATGTTGTGGGCCTGAAAGACCTCGATCAGCCGTTCGTATTCTGCGCGATTGTCTTCGAGTGACTTCAATTTGTGGCGGCAGGATCCGAAAGCGCCTGATGGCGTGGTGAGCAGCCCGCGGATGGCGCCGGGACTCTCCTTGCCGGTGTCGATCAGATCTTCGTGCAGGGCGCCGATAATGCCGTTGCGGCCGGCAAGCACCTTGCCGATCTGGCCGCGATGCTCCCGGGCTGTTTCCAGAACACCGCAGGCCGATGCGTTGATGACGGCGGTGACGCCGCCGGATTGCGCGTAAAAAGCGTTTTTCTTGGCCATGAAGTCCGTTTCCCGCAGGTTGCCGGCAGCATGGGTGTCATCATACGTGATTTGCCCGGTGCAGACACAGGCGACATGGGGCGAACGTTACACTCGTGCTAACATTTCACACTTTTTGGAGACGTTTGTGTCACGCCATATCCACATTCTCGGTATCTGTGGCACGTTCATGGGCGGAATTGCTCTGCTGGCGCAACGGCTCGGCTTTCGCGTGACAGGCTCTGACAGCAACGTCTACCCGCCGATGAGCACGCAGCTTGAGGCGGCGGGAATAGAGCTGCGCACAGGCTACTCAGTTGCGCACCTGCAGCCGGCACCGGATGAGCTTGTGATTGGCAACGCCCTGTCGCGCGGCAACCCCGCGGTGGAATATGCACTCGACCGGAATATTCCTTATATCTCGGGGCCGCAATGGCTGTCCGAAAACATATTGCGCGATAAATGGGTGCTGGCTGTGGCGGGCACCCATGGCAAAACGTCCACCAGCAGCATGCTGGCGTGGATACTGGATTACGCCGGTCTGGCACCGGGGTTCCTGATCGGCGGCGTGCCCGCCAATTTCGGTGTTTCTGCACGCGAGGGCGAGAGCGATTTTTTCGTCGTGGAGGCGGATGAATACGACACTGCGTTTTTCGACAAACGCGCCAAGTTCGTCCACTACCGGCCGCGTACCCTGGCCGTCAACAACCTCGAGTATGATCACGCCGACATATACCCGGATCTCGCGGCCATACAGCGGCAGTTTCATCATCTGCTTCGCTGCGTACCCGGCAATGGCCTGATTGTCAGGGCGCGCGACGGAGACGCGCTGGATGCGGTGTTCGACATGGGCTGCTGGACGCCCGTGGAAACTTTTGCCATCGCCGGGGGCGATGCCGGGTGCGACTGGCAGGCGCGCCTTGTGACACCCGACGGCGCAGAGTTGGCCATCCTGCATGCGGGGGAGGCGGCCGGTCGTCTGACCTGGGGGCAACTGGGCCGCCACAGTGCGGAGAATGCGCTCTCGGCAATCGCCATGGCGCGGCATGTTGGCGTGCCTGCAGCAGTCGCCGTCGAGGCGCTGCAGCAGTTCGGCGGCGTCAAGCGGCGCCTGGAGCTACTGGGCGAGATTGCCGGCGTGCGCGTGTACGATGATTTTGCGCACCATCCCACGGCGATCGCGACGACGCTCCAGGGTCTGCGCGACAACGCGCCGCAGGGTCGCCTGCTGGCACTGATTGAGCCGCGCTCCAACACGATGCGTATGGGCAGACATCGGGCAGAGCTGGCGGCATCCGCGTCCCTCGCCGATCGCGTTTTCTGGTTTCAGCCGCCGGGAATGGAATGGTCTCTCGGTGATGTAGCGAACGATCACGACGGCGCCAGTGTTCACGACAGCGTGGAGCGCCTTGTCGCTGCAGTAGTTGAACAAGTGCGCGCGGGCGACCGTATCGTGATCATGAGCAATGGTGGCTTCGCTGGTATTCACGGCAGGCTCCTGCAACGGCTGCAACAGGGAGTGACTGAATGAGAAACCTCATCATGGCAGGCTATGATGGCGCCGTATTGCGCCGGCCGGTGCTGGTGGTGATGCTGCTGGCCCTCATCACCGGACTTGCGGCCACACAGCTGGGCAAGATACGCCTGGATGCCTCGGCCGATTCACTGCTGCTGCAGGACGATCCGGCGCTCGACTTCTTCCGCGAGGTGGGAAAGCGCTATAGCTCTGAAGAGTTCCTGGTCATCACCTGGCAGCCCGACGCGCCCTTGCTGAGCGATGATTCTCTCAAGCCTCTGGCGCGGATGCGCGACGAACTGCGCGGACTGTCCGGCGTGTCATCGGTAACGACCATTCTCGATGTCCCGCTACTCGAGAGCCCGCCGGTGGGTCTGTCGGACGTCACCTCCGGCGACCCACTCCCGACGCTGGAAAGCGCGGATGTGGATCGCGATCTGGCGTTGGAGGAGTTCACCACCAGTCCGCTCTACGCCGACCTTCTGGTGAGCAGCGATGGTGGCGTTACCGCCGTGCAGATCAATCTGGAGCGTGATGAGCGGTATTTCGAGCTGCTGCAGCGACGCGAGTCACTTCGCGCAAAGCGCGACGAAGACGGTCTGTCTGACGAGGAAGCCCGTGAGCTGGAGCGTGTAGAGCAGGATTTCAAGCAGCGCAGTGCCCTGATGCTTAAACAGCAGGCGCAGCTGGTTGAATCGGTGCGGGATGTGTCTGATCGCTATCGCGAGCATGCGAACCTGTTTGTGGGTGGCGTGCCGATGATCGCCGCTGACATGGTCAGGTTCGTACGCAGTGATCTGGTGTTCTTTGGCAGCGCCATTCTCGGGGTCATGGTCGTGGTGCTCGGGCTTATTTTCCGTCGCGTGCGCTGGGTCGTCATCCCGCTCGCCACCTGCACCGTTACGGTCACGATGATGCTTGGTCTGCTGGCGTTCCTTGACTGGCGCATGACGGTGATCTCCTCCAACTTCGTCGCCGTGCTGCTGATCGTAACCCTGGCACTGTCCATCCACCTGGTGGTGCGCTACCGGGAGCTGCACGCACAGGATCCTGAGGGCGATCTGTATCAGCGGGTGCGCGAGACAACCCGGCTCATGGCGGTCCCCTGCTTCTATACGGCGATCACCACCATGGTCGCATTCGTTTCCCTGATTGTTTCTTCGATACAGCCGGTGATCGACTTCGGCCTGATGATGACCGTGGGCATTTGCACGGGCTTTGTGGTCGCCTTTACGCTGGTGCCTTCGCTGATGCAGCTGTGGCCACAGGGACGCGCGATGCCACCGGTAGAGAGTGGCACGCCGCTGACGGTTCGTCTGGCGGGTGTCGCGGATCGCCACGGCAATGCGGTGCTATTGACCAGTGTCCTGCTGTGCGTACTCGTGGGTGTGGGTGTGTCGCAACTCAAAGTCGAGAACCGCTTTATTGATTACTTCAAGGAAAGCACTGAAATTCACCAGGGCATGAAGCTGCTGGACTCCCGGCTTGGCGGCACTATCCCGCTGGATATCATTATCAAGGCGCCCGACAGGGATGCGCCTCTGCCCGGGCTGGAAAACATGGGCGGGTCGTCTGAGCCGTCGGCGGAACTCGCGCAGGACGATCCCTTTGCGGATGATGTGGACAGCTTCGCTGCGAACGGCGGCGATAAGCAGAGCGACAGTGAGTTTTCCGAGGACGCCGGGTTCGATGACTGGGATGATGGATTCGAGAGTGATTTTGGCGGTGGTGAAACGGAGGGCGACTTTACGCCGAGTTACTGGTTCTCGCTTCAAGGGATGAACACGATTGATGCAGCGCATGCCGAGGTGGATGAGCGCGTCGAGACCGGCAAGGTGCTGTCGCTCTCCACGACGTTCAGCCTCGTCAAGACACTGATCGGTGGTGACATCGGCGGTGTCGAGCTGGCACTCGTACAGCGCAGTTTTCCGCCAGAAACCGCGGCTCTTATGGTAGACCCGTACTTCGACGCCGAGCGCGAGGAGGCGCGAATCACGGTGCGTGTCAAGGAAACCAGCGAAGAGCTGCAGCGCGATGTCTTCCTGCGCCAGCTGCATGAAACCCTCTCAGGCCTCGATGGCCTCAGCGAGGAGCAGGTGCACTTTACCGGTATGCTGGTACTTTATAATAACGTTCTGCAGAGCCTGTTCAAGTCGCAGATCATGACGCTCGGAACGGTGTTCCTGGCCATTATGGCCATGTTCTGGCTGCTGTTCCGATCGCTCTGGCTGGCGCTGCTCGCGCTCGCTCCGACCACGCTGGCTGCGGGGCTTGTGCTCGGCATCATGGGCATTATCGGCATTCCCCTGGACATCATGACCATCACGATCGCTGCGATCGTGGTGGGTATTGGCGTTGATAACTGCATTCACTACGTCTATCGCTTCCGGCGTGAATTCGGCGTTGATCGCGATTATCGCGAGACCATGTACCGCTGCCACGGCAGTATCGGTCGCGCGCTGTACTACACGACAGTGACACTGGTCATCGGCTTTTCCATGCTGACATTCTCCAACTTCAATCCGAGCATGTATTTTGGTCTGTTGACGGTCGTCGCCATGGTAGCCGCCGTGATCGGCGCCCTGCTGCTATTACCGCGCCTGATTATTTTGTTCAAGCCTCTGGGCAAGGAGGCGGTCTGATATGGAATGTCGCGTCGGCTGTGGCGCGTGCTGCGTTGCGCCGCGTATCGTGCAGGCCTTTCATGGCATGCCTTACGGCAAGGCTGCCGGCGAGCGCTGTGTGCATCTCGACGCTGGAAATCGTTGCGCGCTGTTTGGTGCGCCGGAGCGCCCCTTATTCTGCCGGCAGTTTCTCGCCGAGCCGGACGTCTGTGGCGGTTCGCGCGAGGAAGCGCTGGTGCTTTTACAAACCCTGGAACTGGAGAGTGAGCCCGCGTGAGCGATACCCCTGAAGATATACCACTGTTTCCACTGTCGGCCGTGCTGTTCCCCTACGCACGTATGCCGCTGCAGATTTTTGAGCAGCGCTATCTCGACATGATCAAGAGTTGTGCGCGGTCCGGGACGGGGTTTGGCGTGATCTGGACCAGCGGCGGCGAGGTGGCAGGCCGCGGTGAGCCGCAGCTCGGTGAGTACGGCACCTATGCGCGGATCGTAGATTATGATCAGCTGCCGAATGGCCTGCTTGGCGTTACGATAGAGGGGGGTGAGCGCTTTGATCTGCATGGTGCAGAACGCCTCGCCAGTCAGCTTATCATGGGTAGTGTCACCTTCCGGGATGCGCTGTCGCCAACGCCGATGCAGGCGGAGTGGGAGGGCCTTGTGGCGGTGCTGCAGTCGCTGGAAACGCACCCACACGTGGAGCAGCTGCAGCTTCAGATTGACCACGGAAACGCCTGGGCAGTTGCCTGCAATCTGCTGCAGTTGCTGCCAATTGACGAGCGGCTGAAGTACCGTTGGTTAGGTTACGACAGCGTTGAGGATGTCATGTCGGAGCTGGATACGCTGCTCAACGAAATCAGCGGCGAGGACGATACGCCCGAGGCGTAGTGTTCCTGGCTATACCGGCGGTGCATCCAGCCAGCCGCCCATTTCCCGCCAGCGGTTGACGATGTCGCAGAACAGCTCGGCGGTGCGCTCGGCATCGTAGGCAGCTGAATGTGCCTCGGTATTGTCAAACGCAATGCCAGCCTCGGCGCAGGCTTTGGCCAGCACCGTCTGGCCAAAGGCCAGGCCGGCGAGGGTAGCCGTGTCGAAGTGCGAGAAAGGGTGGAAGGGGTTGCGCTTGATCTCGTTTCGCGCCACCGCGGCATTGATGAATCCGGCATCAAAATGCGCGTTGTGCGCGACAATAATGCTGCGGTTGCAGCCCTGGTCGCGAATTTCCTTGCGCACTACCCGGAAGATCTCGGTCAGGGCCTCGGTCTCGTGAATCGCCTCGCGAAACGGGTGATGAGGATCGATACCGGTGAAGTCGAGTGCCGCCTGCTCGAGGTTGGCGCCTTCAAACGGCGCAACGTTGTAGCTATAGGTACGGTGCACGCCAAGCACGCCATCGTCGTCCATGCGCACAATGGTCGCTGCGATTTCGAGAATGGCGTCCGTGATGCAGTTGAAGCCGCCGGTTTCCAGATCGATGATCACCGGCAGGAAGCCGCGGAAACGCTGCCTGATCAGACTATCCTTGCCCGCTTCCGTCACGAGGCCACGACCCGCCAGTGCAGCGATTCCCCGCCGCGCAGCGGAACCAGCGTCTCCTCACCCAGCGCCTTTTCGCCTGGCACCGGCATATCCTCTCGCTCCAGCGTCACGGTGTCGTCATTCGCGGGCAGGCGGTAGAACGCGGGCCCATGGAGTGAGGCGAACAGCTCAAGCGCGGGCAGTGCATTGTGCGCGTCGAAAACCTCGGCATACAGCTCCAGCGATGCATGTGCGCTGTAGACCCCGGCACAGCCACAGCTTGATTCCTTGCTGCCGCGGGTATGCGGTGCAGAGTCAGTACCCAGGAAAAAGCGTGGATTGGCACTGGTGGCTGCCGCGATCAGGGCTGCCTGGTGGCGCTGTCGCTTGAGCACCGGCAGGCAGTAATAGTGTGGCTTCACGCCGCCGACCAGCATATCGTTGCGGTTCAATAACAGGTGATGCGCGGTGATAGTGGCGGCCACACCGGCACGGGCATCGGCAACAAAGTCCACCGCATCGCCGGTGGTGATGTGCTCGAGCACCACGCGCAGAGCGTCGAATCGTGCCACGATGGGCGCCAGGTGGCGTTCGATGAAGATCGCCTCGCGATCAAAGATATCGATATCCGGGTCCGTGACCTCGCCATGCACCAGCAGCGGCAGATCGACCTCCTGCATGACCTCAAGTATGGGATAGAGCGATTCCAGCGAGTTGACGCCGGCGGCAGAGTTGGTTGTCGCGCCAGCGGGGTAGAGCTTCACAGCATGCACACAGTCGCTGTCCGCTGCGCGGCGGATGTCGTCGGCGCTGGTATTGTCGGTGAGGTAGAGTGTCATCAGGGGCTCGAACTGTCGCGGCAGTCCTGCCATCGCGTCAATGATTCGCGCGCGGTAAGCTTCGGCGGCCGCCACCGTTGTCACGGGAGGCGTCAGGTTCGGCATAACAATGGCTCGACCCATGTAGCGCGCCATATCGGCACAGGTGTGGCGAAGCATGTCGCCGTCGCGCAGGTGAACGTGCCAGTCATCGGGGCGGCGGAGGGTGATTGATTCCAAGCGGGTTGGCCTTTTAGTCTACTCTCGGGGAGGGGCGATGCTACCGCAATTGCGGGCTGGCTGAAATGGTCGGGTTCCGGTCGAGCGTGTGGGCGGGACGGCCGGTCGCTGCGGGGGCGGGTTCCGGTCGAGCGTGTGGGCAGGACGGCCGGTCGCTGCGGGGTGAGCGGCAGCGGCCGCTGCGCAACTCGTTCAGCAATCGCTGGGCGATTGCTGAACTCAGACAATGCTCGCGGAAACCCCCGCTGCCGCTCTCCCCGCATAGCGCGACCTGATTGGCCGCCCTGCCCACACCCTCGACCGGAGCCCTCTGCCGGTGGTTCCTGCACTCAAATCTCGTAGCAATGGGTGAGGGGTGGTGCAGCCCGAATCTTGCGCGGGGTAAGGACCTTTCACGGTGCTATCCGGTGGCGGACCGTCTGCGGCCAGGACGGCCGCAGCTGAGCCCCCATGGATGGGATCTCGGCGTGTCCGGCAACCGTGCCAACGGCGCAGGTCCCGGGATCGAAGCGTCTCGAGGGTACGATTGCCGAAGAGGCAGCCCTGTGATTTCCCCACCACCCCCGGTAAACTCGACCCTCTTTAGCGGCAAGTCTCTGGAGCACGCATGTCCGACATCAACAAAGTGGTTCTGGCCTACTCAGGCGGTCTCGATACCTCGGTGATCGTGCGCTGGCTGCAGGATACCTACAGGTGCGAGGTTGTCACGTTCACGGCGGATATCGGGCAGGGCGAAGAAGTCGAGCCGGCGAGGGCCAAGGCGGAGGCCCTGGGGGTGAAGGAAATCTATATTGATGATCTGCGCGAGGAGTTCGTGCGCGATTTCGTGTTCCCGATGTTCCGCGCCAACACGCTGTATGAAGGCGAATACCGACTGGGTACGTCGATTGCCCGGCCGTTGATTGCCAAGCGTCTGATCGAGATTGCCAATGAGACGGGCGCCGACGCCATTTCCCACGGCGCCACAGGCAAGGGAAATGACCAGGTGCGCTTCGAGCTGGGTGCCTATGCGTTGAAACCTGGTATCCGCGTCATCGCGCCCTGGCGCGAATGGGATCTGACCTCCCGTGAAACGCTGATGGAGTACTGTCAGCAGCGCAACATTCCGGTAGATTTTGCCAGTCAGAAAACCAGGTCTCCCTATTCCATGGATGCCAACCTGCTGCACATTTCCTATGAGGGCGGTGTGCTAGAGGATCCCTGGCAGGAGGCAGAGGAACCCATGTGGCGCTGGAGCGTCAGTCCGGAGGCTGCGCCGGATACGCCCACTTATGTAGAGCTGGAGTACCGGCGGGGCGACATCGTGGCGATCGACGGTGAGTCCATGTCGCCGGCGACAGTGCTCGAACACCTGAACAGGGTGGGCGGTGCGAACGGTATTGGCCGCGACGACATCGTCGAGAACCGCTATGTTGGCATGAAGTCCCGCGGCGCCTACGAGACCCCGGGGGGCACAATCATGCTGCGCGCGCACCGCGCTATGGAGTCGCTGACCCTGGATCGCGAGGTTGCGCACCTGAAGGACGAGCTGATGCCGCGCTACGCGCAGATCATCTACAATGGGTATTGGTGGTCGCCGGAGCGCAGGATGCTGCAGGCCGCGATTGATCAGTCGCAGGAGTACGTGAACGGTACGGTGCGGCTGAAGCTTTACAAGGGCAATGTCATCGTCTGTGGCAGGCAGTCTCCCGACAGCCTCTTTGATGATCGCATTGCCACCTTTGAGGATGACGCCGGGGCCTATGACCAGAAAGACGCCGAAGGCTTTATCAAACTGAACGCGCTGCGCCTGCGCATCGCCGCCAATCGCGGCCGGGGTATGTTGTAGCGGCGAGCGCTGAATACAGGAGTGCCACCATGACTGCTGTGGATGCCGATGTCATCATTGTCGGGGCCGGCCTCTCCGGGGTCGGTTCGGCCTGCCATTTGAAAGAGCACTGCCCGGATCGCAGTGTACTGATTCTGGAAGGTCGCGAGGCCATGGGAGGCACCTGGGATCTGTTTCGTTATCCGGGCATCCGCTCCGACAGCGACATGCATACGCTGGGCTACAACTTCAGACCCTGGCGGGAGGCCAAGGCCATTGCCGATGGCCCCTCCATTCTCAATTATATTCGCCGCACAGCGCAGGACCACGGCATTGACTCGCTGATCCGCTACAGCCACTGGCTTAAGTCTGCCAACTGGTGCAGTGAGACAGCCCGCTGGACGCTTACCGTGCATGATGCGGCGAATGATGTTACGACTACGCTGCGTTCCCGCTTCCTGCTCATGTGCGCCGGTTATTACAGCTATCGCCAGGGCCACCAGCCGGCGTTTCCGGGTCGCGAGGCCTTCCGCGGCAATTTCATCCATCCGCAATTCTGGCCCGAAGCCTTTGACGCCCGCGGCAAGCGTATTGTGGTGATCGGTTCCGGTGCCACGGCAATGACGCTGGTGCCGGAGCTGGCGAAAACCGCTGCGGAAGTGACCATGTTGCAGCGCTCGCCGACTTATGTGATCACGAGACCAGCGCGGGACCGGTTGGCTAATCTGCTGCGCCGCGTGCTGCCGGAAAGCTGGGCCTATGCGGTTACTCGGTGGAAAAACACCACCATGCAGCAGTGGCTGTATCGACGTTCCCGCAGGTCCCCCGAGCAGCTGAAGAACTACCTCATAGGTGAGGTGCGCAAGAAGGTGGGTGACACGGTGGATGTGGATCGCCACTTCACGCCACGCTACAACCCCTGGGATCAGCGTCTGTGCCTTGTGCCGGACGATGATCTGTTTGAGGCCTTGCGGGGTGGCCGCGCCCGCGTGGTCACCGACCATATTTCCCGCCTCACCGAATCCGGCATTGAACTGGCCTCTGGAGAAACGCTGGAGGCGGATACGATTGTATCGGCGACCGGCCTGGAGCTGGTTATCATGGGCGATGCCGCGTTCAGCGTGGACGGCAAGGCAGTGGATTTCGCCAGCACCTGGACCTACAAAGGCATCATGTGCAGTGACCTGCCTAACCTGATATCGGTGTTCGGCTATATCAACGCATCATGGACACTGCGTGCAGACCTGACGGCGGAGTGGTTCTGTCGTCTGTTGAATCATATGCGTGATCGCGGCGTTGATGTGGCGGTGCCGCGGGTGCCCGAGGCACTGCAGTCAATGCCGGACCGCGACTGGATCGATGATTTTTCTGCCGGCTACATGCGTCGCGTCATGCACCGTTTTCCGCGACAGGGGGACCGGGCGCCCTGGGTCAACCCGCAGGATTACCGGCGCGACCGCGAGTTGTTTCTGAAATCACCCATTGATGACGGGGCTCTTCATTTCGCCGCCGCGCCGAGCTCCTTGCCGGAAAAGCCACGCGGCGGCAGCCGTGTGCGCAGCATGCAGGATGTTGCCTGACGCGGTTGCATACAGGCAGTAAACAGCGTTTTCGATGATCGGACAGGGCACTGGGCACTTAGTCCCTGGTGTCAGCGTGTAGTTGCCGGCAGTTTCATTATCCTCGGGTCACTCGTCGTCATCGTCATCGTCATCGTCATCGTCATCGTCATCGTCATCGTCATCGTCATCGTCGGGCGCCTCGGCGTCATCATCGTCAGCCAGGTCGGCATCGTCATCCGCCTCCGCTGAATCGGTGTCATTTGTCTCTTCGCCGGGATCATCGTCGACGTCCTGAGAGTCCTCGTCAGCATCATTCTCCGGAAACTCGATATCGCCGTCGAGATTGAGTGCGGATTCGAACGTCACCTCATCAGCGATGCCGTTGGCAGGTTCCTCATCCTCCACGCGAACGAGATCCCCGACCGTGATGCTGGCGTAGAAAATGTCAGAGGCGACCTCTTCGTCGTCAACGGTCTCAAAGTCAGCACCGGCGGTGTCGAAGGTCACGCCCAGGATGGTGACGCTGACGCCGCTGACGAACCGCTCTGTCGGCCCCTGCAGAACCTGGTCATCGTCGTCATCCTCGCGCCGCACGCGGGTGGCCAGCAGGGTATTGCCATTCAATACGGCCTCTGCCGAGACGAAGGCGCCGGTACGAAGGGCATCGAAGGACAGGAAATCCTCATCGTCATCCGTGAACAGGGTGCGGTCATCGGATGTCAGTGTGATGCTACCGGTCGCGAATTGCAGCGTGAGGGTGCGTGCTTCTGCATCAATACCGCTGAGACGCGCCTCGGCCCGAATGCGTCCGCGACGTGTCTTGACTGATGTGGCGTCCAGCAAAGAGCCGTTCCAGGGCCCCTCGATCTCAACAATAAGCCCCTTGCGGAGACTGTCGCCAGACAGCTGCAGATCGGCACCATCGGCGCTGACAGGAATATCGCGGACACGGAAGTTGCTGCGGCTCACGAAGTCGGTGATGGCACCCTGCACGCGCAACTGATCGCCGCTTTGCAGGTTGTCGGTGAGGCTCCCGACCCGTGTTATCTGGCTGGCGGTGATGATATTGCCGGTGAGCGTTCCGGTAACCTCCACCTGCTGCCCGTTCGCCAGTGAGCCCCCCGGCAGGTTCACCAGTGTCGCGTTGCCGGCCTGCACGATGCGATCGCCGGCGCGAAACTCGGTGCCTGCGAGCTGGGATACCGTGCCCTGCAGCTTTATTTCACTCTGGCCGGCCACGAAATCAGGGTCCAGCGCGATGCGCGTGGCGCGGATACGGTTCTGCGCATCGACGAACCCCGAGATGGCAACAGCCTGACCAAGGGTGATTGTGCTGAATTGAAGGCCGCTGAACACCGTGTTCACGCGCTCCGCGATGACGCTGCGATTGAGAATGCGCAGGCGCATGCTGTTGCCATCGCCGCTGAGTTCAATGCTGTCGATCGGGCCGACCAGCTCACTGCTGTAGTCCACCTGCTCGGCGATACCTCTGCCCGGATCATCGTCATCGAGTGAACCGCGAACGGTGACTACCATACCGGGCGCCAGGTCATCCTCGCTGGCACTCTCGCCGTCAATGCGGATGTCGGTCGCGCTGACATCGAAGCGCACGCCGTTTACAAAGATACTGCCCGTGCCGTCAATGGTGCCGCTGGTCGTGAAGCCCGAGCCGCCGATGCCGCCGCTGCTGCCTCCGCCGATGGGCAGCGATGGCGATAACGCCGCGAGGCCGCCGCCACCGCCGCCGCAGGCACTGACGATAGCGAGCGTCGATGCGAGTACAAGGAGGCCAAAACGGGACAGATTCATGTTGGGGTATCCTTGTTCAAGGTGTCGTCAACGTAGTAAATGCCGACGGCGACATAGTGCGGCTTACCGGCGTCCGGATCATCGGCATCTACCTCGTGCGCCGATAGCCAGCGATGGTATTCCTCAAGCAGTTCCTGCGATTTGCGATTGGCCATATGGCGAAAGGCTTCCAGGGCGTCTTCGCGAACGGCGGGGTTTGATACCTTGCGCTGGAAAACGCGGGCTGGCTTTTCAGCCGTGAGGTTGTGCGAAATGGTGCTGATCAGTTCGCCCGTGTCACGTCCGAGGATGTGAATGCGTTCCACCGGCGTGTGAGAAGGCATATATGCCCGTTCCAGGAGACGGACATTGTCGGCAGTTCGACTTACGGTGTGACTGGCTTCAAGCACGCCGAGCATTGCTGCAGGCGGAATATCCCCACTGTAGTCCTTGGTCAGGGTGGTGAAGCTGTTTTCGCCCTCCATCGGCAGCGGCCTTGGCTCGCCGCTGGCGTCATGAAAGCGCGGGTCAGCCAGCCAGCCACTGACAACGCGGATTGCGCGGTTGTAGCGTTGGTCGCTATCATGTCCTTCGTGGATATCGAGTTCGAGGAGGCGCTTGGTTTCCTTGCGCGTCAGGCCAGTGAGCGCCGAGACACTGGAAATGCTCGCACGGCGGCCGCTCCTGCCGATGTGGGCGAACCCCTCCTCGACATAGGCTTTGCGAGCGAGCTCCGCAAATGTGCCATAGGCCATGCCGTGGTGCATCAGAACGCGGACCAGGGGCTGCAAAAGGCGCAGTATGGCCGAGCGCAAGGCTGTCTGGATAGTCTCTGGCATCATGGGAAAATAATCCCATTTGTTTCCGCAGTCAATAATAGTTCAGTGTGAGACATTGAGCTGTGAAGTGAGTCGCAGTCGGAGAGGTCAGTTGTGGAAGTGATGGAGCAGGTGATCAGTTGTCCGTACTGCGGCGAATCGCAGTCCACACTTGTGGACCCTGAAAATATTGGCGTGAGTTATGTGGAAGATTGCCAGGTCTGTTGTCAGCCCATGGTCGTGTTACCGCAGGATGCGGGTGAGGGCATGGTTGATCTCATGGTGATGCGCGAGGACGAGTAAGGCCTCAGCCCGCCAGCAGTCCCGCGCGGGGCGTTATAGGCAGCGGAACGTAATAGGTCCTTTCGATCGATTTTATAAATCAGCACCATCTATAAAAAAAGTTTTATCGATTGCGGGCGATCGCGTAACATCCTCAAAGGTGTTATCGAATGTCTGGATGTGGCGCTTGAGCCAGAGCGCGCAAACCTGGGCTGTTTCCCATGCCACAAGCAAGGAGGTTTTTATGAGCACAGCAGCAACCCGAGTCCCCGACGTTGTTTTCAAGACCCGCGTTCGGGACGAGTCTATTGGCGGCGACAATCCTTATGACTGGAAGGATCAGACCACGGCGGATATCTTCGGTGGCAAGAAAGTCGTTGTTTTTTCCTTGCCGGGCGCCTTTACGCCTACCTGTTCGTCGAATCACCTGCCTCGCTATGACGAGCTGTATGAGGAGTTCAAGGCACAGGGTGTCGATGAAATTGTCTGTGTGTCGGTAAACGATGCGTTTGTCATGTTCAAGTGGGGCAAGGAGCAGGGCAACAAGAACATCTTTCTGCTGCCTGACGGCAACGGCGAGTTCACCCGCAAGATGGGTATGCTGGTCGACAAATCCAATCTGGGCTTTGGCATGCGTTCATGGCGTTACAGCATGCTGGTCAACGATGGTGTGATCGAGAAGATGTTTGTCGAGCCGGACTTCGGTGACAACTGCCCGACAGATCCCTTCGAAGTGTCTGATGCGGACACCATGCTGGCTTATCTCAGAGGTCAGGAGCCCGCCGGCGTGTCCGAGCCGCGCAAATCCTTCGTTGGCTGAGGATTGCCTCTTTCCCGGAAAAAGGCGAGCCAGGTGGCTCGCCTTTTTTTTGCCTGTCGAGGGCAGGTCCGGGTGCCTTCCGCGCGCAGGCATGCGCTGTCTGGGTATTGATCCCTCTGTTGGCCGCTTGTGCTGGATACGCTGGAGCCGTACGCAGCGAGCTGACGGCATTGGCAGCCGATATTTTCGGGCCCGTCAGTGGAAATTCCGCGATTTCACGCCCAGCCCTGCCAGTTCTGCCGTGTAGTCATACACTGCTCCGGCGATTACATGGGTAACGTTGTCCCGGGTTTCCAGTGTGCCCTTTATGAGCAATAACCTCCCCGTCATCAGAGCCTGGCGAAAGTTTTCCTGAACCCGCGGCCACACCACGATGTTGCTGTTACCTGTCTCGTCTTCCAGTGTCAGAAACAGCACGCCCGAGGCGGTTCCCGGTCGCTGGCGGCAGGTCACCAGGCCGGCGATACGCACAAAGCCCCGATGGGGCACGCCGACGAGATCAGACTGCCGCTTGCAGCGATCGAAGGGCGGACGATCACGCAGCAGCAGCATGGGATGGCTACGCAGAGTCAGTCCGATGGCGCTATAGTCGGCGAGCACGTCCTCCGCGACACTTGGGGCCTCAAGGATGACGCCGTCATCTAGCGCGCGCACCGGTTCGCTGCTCTCGTACCGCAGCAGTGGCTTGTGTGACTCCATGGCCAGCACCTGCCACTGAGACTGGTGCCGATGGCCGCTGATACTGGCCAGCGCATCTGCCGCCGCCAGCGCCTGCATGTCGTCCCGGTGCAGGCCGGCGCGTTCGCGCAGGTCCCTGACCTGTGTGAACGCCTGCTGTCGACGTGCCTGGAGGAGGCGACGGGCGCCGTCGCGAGACAGGCCGCTGACCAGCCGCAGGCCCAGGCGGATCGGCCCCTGTGCTGGATGCAGGTTGTGTTCATCCTGCGGCAGCGTGTGGTCCCAGTCACTGGCGTTGATATCGATGGGTAAGGTGCAAACGCCGTGTCGAGCCGCGTCCTGCAGCAACTGCGAGGGTGAATAGAAGCCCATCGGCTGGCTGTTCAGCAGCCCGGTGTAGAACGCCGCCGGGTGGTGGCACTTGAGCCAGGCTGAAACATAGGCAAGCAGGGCGAAGCTGGCGGAGTGCGACTCGGGAAAGCCATAGCCGCCAAAGCCCTTGATCTGCTCGAACAGGCGGTGCGCGAAGTCTTTGTCGTAGCCACGCGCGATCATTCCCTCGGTGAGCTTTTTCTCGAAGGTGAGCAGCTTGCTGTCGCGGCCCCAGTTGGTGATGGCCCGGCGCAGGGAATCGGCCTCACCGCCGGTAAAGCCCGCCGCTACCATCGCCAGACGGATGACCTGCTCCTGGAAGATGGGCACGCCAAGAGTGCGCTCGAGCACGGCGCGGATTTTATCGTCGGGGTAGGTGATCTGCTCCAGTCCCTGTTTGCGCCGCAGGTAGGGATGCACCATGTCGCCCTGTATGGGTCCTGGCCGCACGATGGCGATCTCGATCACCAGGTCATAGAAACAGTGCGGCTTCAGCCGCGGCAGCATGGTCATCTGCGCACGCGACTCGATCTGGAATACACCCATGGAGTCCGCCTGCTGCAGCATGCGGTAGGTGGCGGCGTCCTCCTTCGGTACATCGCCGATAGCGCGCAGGTTTGGCTGGTAGCGGTGTACCAGCTGCAGCGTCTTGCGAATGGCCGAGAGCATGCCCAGGGCGAGCACATCCACCTTGAGCAGTCCGAGCGCCTCGATGTCGGTCTTGTCCCACTGGATGACCGTACGCTCTGGCATACTGGCGTTCTCCACCGGCACCATGGCCGACAGTGGTCCGCGGGAGATCACAAAGCCGCCCACGTGCTGTGACAGGTGGCGGGGGAAACCGAGCAGCGCCTGCACCAGGGCGTAGAACAGTTCCGCCATCTGGCTGTGGGAGGCGACGCCCTGCTCCGCAAAGCGTTTCTCCAGGTCGCGTGTCTTGTCCCACCAGGCCATGGACTTGGCCAGGTCCTCGACGAAGATCGGATCCAGCCCCAGGGCCTTGCCGACATCGCGCACCGCGCTGCGGGCGCGGTAGGTGATGACCGTGGCGGCCAGTGCGGCACGCCGGCGACCGTACTTCTCATAAATATACTGAATGACCTCTTCGCGGCGCTCGTGCTCGAAGTCGACGTCGATATCCGGCGGCTCGTCCCGCTCCCGGGAAATGAAGCGCTCGAACAGCAGCGACACCTGCTCGGGCGAGACCTCCGTAATGAACAGGCAGTAGCACACCACCGAGTTGGCCGCCGAGCCCCGGCCCTGACAGAGGATGTCCCGCTCCCGGGCGAAGCGGACGATGTCATACACCGTGAGAAAGTAGTATTCATAGTTGAGCTCGTGGATCAGGGACAGCTCGGTTTCGATGCGCTCGCTGATCGCGTCGGGCACGCCCTGTGGCCAGCGTCGCTGCATGCCTGCTCTTACTTGCTCGCGAAGGTAGCTGGCGGCGGTGTGGCCCTGTGGCACCACTTCCTCCGGGTATTCATAGCGCAGCTCGTCCAGGCTGAAATCGCAACGCGCTGCAATGTTCGCCGTCTCCTGCATCAGTTCCGCTGGATACAGACGCTGCAGGTGTGCCAGCGTGCGCAGGTGCTGCTGGGCATTGGGCAGGCGTCGCATGCCGAGCTGGTCCACCGAGGTGTTGTAGCGCAGCGCAGTCATGACATCGTGCAGTGCCTTCCGCGATGCGCGGTGCATCTGTACATCGCCACAGGCCACCAGCGGCACTTGCAGTTCCTGTCCCAGTCGCTGCAGGGCCAGGTAGCGCTCCATCTCGCCATTGCCCAGCAGGTAGTGCACTCCCAGCCACACGCGACCTTTGCACAGGCGACGCAGCTGCAGGCCATAGGCGCGGGTCTCGTCGCTGCTGTCCTCCGGCAGCCAGATCAGCAGGCAGCGCTTGAGATGAAAGATGACATCGCGCAGGGTCACCCGGTAGCTGCCCTTGGGGCTGCGCCGCCGTGCCATGCTGATCAGTCCGGAAAGCTCCCCATAGGCGGCCCGCGACGGTACCAGCGCCACCAGCCTGAGGCCCTCCACCAGGTTCAGTTCGCTGCCGATGATGAGCTTGAGGTCTGCCTCCTTTGCGGCGACATGCGCCTTCACGACTCCGGCCAGTGAGCATTCGTCGGTAATGGCCAGGCCTGCGTAACCGAGGCGCGCGGCGCGTTCGACCAGCTCGTGCGGGTGGGAAGCGCCGCGCAGGAAGCTGTAGCAGGTAAGGCAGTGGAGCTCGGTGTAGGGCATGGGTCAGGGGATGTCGAGCGGGCTGCGGACGCCCATGGCGCCGCGCCCGAGCACATGGGTGTATATCTCAGTGGTTCTTACGTCGCTGTGCCCAAGCAGCTTCTGAATGGTTCGCAGATCGTATCCCTGCTGCAGAAGCCGCGTCGCAAAGCTGTGGCGGAACGTGTGGCGCTTGACCGGCTTGCAGATACCAGACGCCCTGCGTGCGTTGGTCAGGGCTTTCCGCAGAGATGACTCGTGCAGATGGTGACGGCGCAATACACCCGTTCGCGGGTCCGGCCCTATGGATGAAGAAGGAAAGAGGAATTGCCAGGCTGTTTCCTTTGCAGCATTGGGGTATTTTCTTGCGAGTGCGTAGGGAAGGTAGACCTCGCCAAGCCCATCTTCCAGATCGCGTCTATGCTGTTTTTCTGCTTTTCTGATCTGTTCCTGCAGGTAGGGCTTGAGCTTTTCAGGTAACAGCGTGACGCGATCCTTGTCGCCTTTACCAGAACGCACGGTGATGGTTGACAGCTCGAAGTCCAGGTCCTTGATGCGCAGGCTCAGCATTTCGTTCTGGCGTAAGCCAGTGCCGTACAGTAACTCGAGCATGAGCCGATGATTGGCCGCGGTGTGCTCAAGAATATGCATCACCTCAGCATGTGTGAGTACGGTGGGCAGGTGACGCTTCGGCGATGCTCTGTTGAAATACAACTGGTCAAGATTGGCGCCCAGGAATTTTGTGAACAAATAGATCAGTGAATTCAGCGCAACCCGCTGCGTGGCTGGAGAGCAGTTGTGTTCATTCGCCAGGCTGCTCAGAAAGCCGTTGATATGCTCTGACGACATGCGAGATTGGTGCTGCTTTCCGTGGAACAGAATGAAGCGCCGCACCCGGTGGATGTAGGTCTTTTCCGTTTTCCAGGCGTAGCCTGCATCACGCATATGCCGGCGCACCTGATCCAGAAGGCGTACCGGTTCCCGGGGTATGCTTGGCCGAATGTCGTCCATGGCAGAGTACCACTTATACTGTACGTATATACAGTACAATATGTTCCCGGATTTTCAAGCCGGTTTTCAGCGGGAGGGTGTGAGATTTATTGAGGTAGGTTCAGTAATAGATTGATATTTCATTGGAATCGGAAAACCGTGATGGTTTCATATGATGAAACGGTTCAACGGGACTGTTCCGGTTATCTTGTGAAATTAATATCAGCTATGTGTAGGACGTTGATTTCATGTTTGATTGCCGACTGAAAATAGAGATGACGATGGTGTTAATCGGAAGCGTGTTATACGGTTGGGTTCGCATACTTAGCTGTTAAGCTTCATTGTTGCGTGATGCGCAACATGCTAGTATTCCTTCATGATTAAATCATTCCGTCACAAAGGACTGAAGCGATTTTACTCGACCGGCCATACGTCTGGCATACAACCCGACCATGCCAAGAAGCTGCGTATGCAGCTGGCTGCTCTGGATACGGCGACTTCAGTGGAAGACATGGATATCCCTGGTTTTCGGCTTCATCCATTGAAGGGCAAAGACAAAGGCCGGTGGTCGATTAGGGTTAACGGAAATTGGCGCATGACGTTCGAATTCCAGGACGGCAACGCCTACATTCTTGATTATGAGGATTATCACTAATGACTATGCATAATCCGCCGCATCCTGGTGAATTCATTTGTGAGGTGTACCTGAAGCCTTTCGGTATCAGCTCTCGTCGGCTTGCTTCCAGTCTGGGCGTTTCACCCTCCACTTTGTCTCGGTTGCTCAAAGGGGATAGTGGCATTAGCCCTGAAATGTCTCTGCGACTGTCCAAGGTTCTCGGGCGTACTCCCGAGAGTTGGTTGGCGATGCAAGATATGTATGACCTATGGGTGGCTCGCGGCACAGTCAATCTGGAGGGTGTTCGTCGGCTGGACTTCGAAGCAGCTTAACCAGTGGCTGTTGTCGGACGCGCCTGCGCGGGCGCTCCGGCACGCCGCAAAGCCAGGCGTTAGGCGTATATACAGAGGACGTTATGGCTGAAGAGAAGAACAAGGAACCGTGGAATCACAAAGAATTTAACCAGAGGGCTGCCGACACCTCCAAAACGCTCAGAACATGGCTCGTTGCCTATGGAATCGGCCTCCCCGTTCTCGTACTTACAAAGAAAGAAGTAGCGGATGTAGTTAGGGCCTCCGGTGATGCTGAATTGATTACGTTTCTTTTCTTATCCGGCGTCGAACTTCAAGTTTTCAATTTATTCTATATAAAATGGTTGTCATGGCTTAGGGCCGAGCTTTTGCTCGATGAGGCGAATTCACACAAAAAGCTTTACCAGTGGGCCGACAAGTTGCACAAGGCATTCTGGACAGATGTTGTAGTTGACGGCTGGACACTTTTTGCTTATTCGTGGGGCACCTACTTAGTCATTAGTCTCTATCTGCATCCATGAATGTGGCGCGCCTAACAAGTAGGTCAACTCGTTCGCCTGCGGCTCACTGGGACGTTCAAAACTCCTCGCCAGCTCGCGCATGCCTTCGGCATTGTTGCGCGAGCAGTCGCTCCATGTTGAACGCCCGTTACCGTTGGCGTTATGGTTTTTAGAGGTGCCGCTCGACATCCATGCTGTTGTGGAGTACGCGGATCACAACAATCTTGGATTCAGCGCCGGCTCGGTAAAAAATGATATGACTACCATGGCTGAGCTTTTTATATCCTGGTTTTATATCTTCTGCATCGCGGCCAATCTCAGGCTGTCGAGCAAGGAGCCTGAAAGCGTCGTCAAGTTGCTTGAGGTATTTGCCGCGCTGACGCCTTCCCCACTTCTCAGTGGTAAAGCGGCCGACATCAATAACGTCTTTTCGGGCGGCGGAGGTGAGCAAGAATGGAGGCATTAGTGAGCTTCGTTATCCAGTTCTGCAATAACACCTTCAAGCGAATACTCAGCTATCCCACTTTGCTCGCCTTCATCCAAGAGCCGCCGCAGTCTTTCAAGTTTACTCTCATTCTCTTCAAGCAAGCGCAATCCAGCTCGTACCACTTCGCTTGCCGAGCCATAGCGGCCATTTTCAAGCTGTTCAGCAATGAACTCGTCAAAGTGGGGGCCAAGGGTAATGCTCGTGTTTCTAGCCATGGGGCGTCTCCTGTACCAAATATTGGTATATTCTGTCAGGGCACCCATAACAAGGCAAGGCAGGCCGACGCCAACAAGCGGCGCGGCTGCTTGTGGCGTTATGCAGTCTGAGCGTTGACATACTAAATATGATATATATATTATCTATGGTATGTGGTCGATATTTGAACATCGCCGACTGGACAAACAACTGGCCAAGACACCGGTGGATGTCCAGAAGCGCTACGAAAAGTGGAAAGACATCGTCGAGATATCCGGCCCTGCTGGGCTAAAGCTCGTACGGGGCTTTCGAGATGAGGCGCTTCGGGGCGAATTGAAGGGCTACCGATCCTCTCAGCTTAATCAACAGTACCGCGTGATTTACCAGGTGGAAGGTCATCGATTGAAGGTATATGTAGTCGAAGTTACACCGCACGAGTACAGCAGGAAGGCATAATGAGTGAGTTTCGTAAAGCCAAGCCCCGAATTCAGATATCTCCCGGAGAATCTGTTCGCATTATGCGTGAGTTACAAGAACTCAGCCAAAATCAACTTGCAGAAGTAGCCGGTATTCCCCAATCCACAATATCCGCTATTGAAAGAGAGCGAGTGAATCTTGGTGTGGAGCGTGCCAAGGTGCTCGCCAGAGCTCTGAAGTGCCATCCGGCTGTGCTTGTATTTCCAGGCTGGGATGCTAGTGCCGAGTCCGCAGCATAACGATTCAAGCAAGAGGGACGCGCTAAAGCGCGCCTCTTCTTGAGGCGTTAGCAGTTACGCTAAACCTTCCAGATCTTGCAGGCTGAGTAAAAAAGGAGTGATTTATACTCATGGATGAGTTTGAATTCGACGAAGCCAAAAGTCAGGCCAATCTGGATAAGCACGGAATTAATTTCGTGGCTGCACAAGAACTGTGGAAAGATCCGTATCTGCTGGAAATACGCGCCAAATCGGAAGATGAGCCAAGGTTCGCTCTGATAGGCAAAATTGGCGGAAAGCATTGGTCGGCTGTCGTCACGTACAAGAAAGGTCGTATTCGTCTGATTTCAGTCAGACGTTCCCGCAAGAAGGAGGTTGAGCTTTATGAAAGCTAAAGACTTCGATAAAAAATTCGACGAAGGCCAGGAGGACATTACTGATGATCTCGACCTGTCCACAGCCCGTCGCTCCAACCTGGAACAAAAGCGAATCAACGTGGACTTTCCTGCCTGGGTAGTAGAGTCGTTAGATCGTGAGGCTGCGCGTGTTGGTGTTACTCGCCAATCAATCATCAAGGTTTGGCTGGTTGAGCGCCTTCAAGCAGAATCTGCTAACAAGCCGCTCAGTGGTGACGCCGCAGGCGGCGCACATTAGCGGAGCGTTATGTATACACAAGGGAAACCACCATGAAGATCAGATGTTTTATCTTAACTCTATCAATGTTACCGCCATAAGGTCAGTTTCACGCTGTCTCGGCGCTCTACTCGTGGGCCTGGTGCTCTCGTTTTCGTTTGCGGCGGGGTTTGAATTGGTCGCGACTGGCACCTTCCTGGCCTCATTGGCTGTCGGGTTGATTCTTCCGATTTACCGGGCCGAGTATGTCTTTGGTTTTGTGTTGGGTATGACATACGTACTTGGCGCGGTACTGCCGACCATTGCTGCGCTTGTCGGTGCTGGCATCTCGGCTATTGCGCACTTTGTTATACGTCCGATAATGCCTCGTGTATTCCGCGCCGGCTGAATCTGACAGATCACCACAGTCAGCGACGCTGCGCTGCCTGATCCGGGTGTTAATGTTTCAAGGAGAAACCTTGAGGTTTCTAGCGTTAATGAGTATCGCATTCTCTTTTGCGGTTGCGGCTCAGCCTGCACTGGTTAACGTCAATGAATTTGAACTTGAGTATGAAGCTGCAGATAGTGGCCGGCATATCGCGAGGAAAGATGGCCCATGACACACGCATCTGCACACTTCGTTCCGAGCGGGTTCACGGTTCCCGTCCAGCTTGAGACAAATGAGTTCAGAATTCGAACGCTCACCGTCAACGATGTTGTGAAGGACTACGATGCTGTGATGTCCAGCGTTGACCACCTGCGGACGACATCGTCGGATGATGACTGGCCGGAAAATCTGACGCTAGAGCAGAATCTTATCGATCTTGGGTGGCACCAGAAAGAATTTCAGCGGCGTCGGTCGTTTACCTACACCGTGGTCACGCTGGACGAGTCGCAGGTTATCGGCTGTATCTATATTTATCCCACGCGTAAACGGGGCTACGACGCCGAGGTATACCTCTGGGCACGCCAGAGCCGACTGGCGGATGGGCTCGAAGCCCGAATTTATTCAACGACAAGGGAGTGGCTGGCCTCGGTCTGGCCTTTCGGCAACGTTGCTTTTCCTGCCCGGAACGTTACCTTTGACAGCTGGCTGGAGATCCCCGATGGTTGATCGCTGGATCAATCTCCGGGGCGCTTTACGCCAGAGTGAAATAAAAAAAGGAATGGTGCATTATCAATGCCCGCCAGAATACGTTGGGGAATGACTCAGGGAGAGTTGCATGAAAAAAATAGTAGCACTGGCTATAGGCATCATTGCCTTCAGCAACGGGGTAAGCGCACAGAATGAAAGCGATGCGGCAGACGCCGCGCCGCAACTGACGGGGCTGAAAGTCGAAGCGGCGGCGCTGGTCGATGAGAAAAGAAAACTTACCCAGGAAATTGTTGATAGTCTGTTTTCGTTTTCCGAACTGGCGTTTCAGGAGTTCGAGTCACAGCGTTACCTGACCGACATACTGAAAGCCAATGGCTTCAGTATAGAAATGGGGGTTTCCGGTCTGCCCAGCGCCTGGTGGGCCACCTGGGGCAGCGGCAAGCCGGTGATCGCTCTGGGTTCTGATGTCGACGGTATTCCCAAGTCATCCCAGGTGCCAGGCGTGCCGTACCGCAAGGCGCTTATCGAGGGCGCACCCGGGCACGGTGAGGGTCACAACTCTGGCCAGGCAGTAAACATTACTGCAGCGCTCGCGGTGAAAGCGATTATGGAGCGCGATGGCCTCCCGGGTACGATTGTGGTCTGGCCGGGTGTGGCCGAGGAACTGGTTGGCGCCAAGGCCTGGTATGCGCGTGATGGGCGTTTTGACGGCATAGATGCGGTTCTCTTTACGCACGTCAGCGACAGCATGGAAGTCAGCTGGGGCCAGGCGACCGGCACCGGCCTGGTTTCCGTCGAGTACACCTTTGAAGGTCAATCGGCCCACGCGGCGGGTGATCCCTGGAAAGGGCGAAGTGCTCTCGATGCGATTGAACTCATGAGCGTGGGCTGGAACTATCGTCGCGAGCACCTGCGCCCGCTACAGCGCTCGCACTCCGTTATCACCGACGGTGGAGACCAGCCCAACGTCGTACCCTCGAAAGCGTCGGCCTGGTATTTCATCCGCGAAATAACGGCGGACCATATTCGCGAAAATTTTGCGACGCTGCAGCGCATTGCCGAGGGCGCGGCCATGATGACGGATACCACGGTATCGCGGCGTATTATCGGTGCGGCCTATCCGCGACACTTCAACAAGCCTATCGCTGAGGCGATGCACGAAAATATGCGCGCTGTCGGTATGCCTGACTGGTCTGAAGATGACCAGGCTTTTGCGCGGGTGTTTCAGGAGTACATGAAGGCCGATGAAATTACGGGCCTGAAAACCCAGATCGAGGAACTCGCTGCACCACGCGAAGAGCCCAAGTCGGGCGGGTCCGATGACATCGGTGATGTGTCATGGAGCGTTCCCACGGTAACCCTGCGCTTTCCGTCCAATATCGATGGCAGGACCGGCCATCACTGGTCCAGCGCTATTGCCATGGCGACGCCGGTTGCTCACAAGGGAGCGACGGCAGGCGCGAAAGTCATCGCGGCAACCATGATCGATCTGCTGCAGGACCCCGATCTGGTGGACAGCGCCTGGACCTACTACCGCGAGGAGCAGACGGCGAATGAATCCTACGTGCCCTTTATCAGCGCGGATGATCCGCCGGCGATTGAGAAGAATGTCGAGATAATGGCGACCTATCGGGATGAACTGCGCAAGTACTACTACGATCCGTCGAAATACAGCACCTACCTTGAGCAACTGGGTGTGGAGTATCCGCTGCTCACGGGCCCGGATAACGAGTAGCGCGTTGACCTCCAGCGGGACCGCCAGGTCCCGCTGAACAGCCTCGGCGCATGACGACCATTACACTCTACCTTCCCCTTTAATGACGGCTTCCGCTTCAATCTCGACGCGATAGTCATCGCCAACCAGGCGAGCCTCGACCAGTGTATTGGCCGGCCGAATACTGGCAAATCGCTGCCCGTGGGCCCGCGCCACGGGCTCCCAGTCATTGAGGTCGCGCACGAAGATTCGTGTGCGCACCACGTCCTCAAGGCGCCCGCCCAGTGACCGCAGCGCGCCTTCAATCTTGTCGATGATGAAATGTGTCTGTGACATGGGATCACTGCCGCCGATGACCCTGTCTCCGTGCGTGGCGGTGGTGCCTGAGACCAGTATCCTGTCACCGACGCGGACCGCGCGTGAGAAACCTGCGAGTGCCTCCCAGGCGGTGCCGGAGCCGGCCAGTACCCGATCTTCTCCGACAGACTCGGTCGGGAAGGGAGCCGGCATCTCATCCAGGTGGTGGCTGAGGTCGCCCGATGCGGTGAGGAAGGGAGGCTTGCGGTATTCATCGCCGCAGTCGCCGGGGATGGGAGTCAACGCTGCAAGCGCCGATGTGACGGCGGCGTGGTCTTCGGCAGTCAACTCCAGGGCCTGCAGGTGCAGGTTGTCATCGATGTGTTCGCTCTCGCCAAGGCGTGCGCCGATCAGCACCGCCGCTACCGCCGGATGATCGAGAATGCAGCGCGTCGCGACATTGGCCATGGAGACACCGCGGGCCTGGGCAATCTGCTGCAAGGTACGCAGCAGTGCCTGGTAGGGCTCCCAGCCGCCGGCCACGTCAATGTAGCGCTTGTACTTCATCTGTGACCAGGTGGTGAGGCTGTCGGTGCCTGGTTCGGGTTTGCCGAGCCAGCGTTCACTGAGGAAGCCACCGGCCAGTGTGCCGAAAGCCAGCAGCTTGACGCCGCGTTCCGCGCAAAGCTGCGCCATCTGTCCGTTCGCACGCTGATCCAGCAGCGAAAAGCACAGCTGATTGCTCACCACTTCGATACCGGAGTCAAGCACCACCCGAAGATGCGCGGTATCGAAATTGGTCAGGCCGATATGGCCAATCAGGCCCTCCGTCTTAAGCGCCTGAAGATGCTGCAGATCGTCGATGTAACTGAGGTCGCCATAGTTCCAGGTGTGGTACTGCAGCAGATCGATGCTATCTGTCTGCAGACGCTGCAGGGCGCGCTCGATGGCGGTACGTACCGCCTCTGCCGATGATCCGCCGGGCTCCGGTACCCATTTCGTGAGTACCCGGTAGCTGTCACCCGGATTGCACTTCGTCCGGAACAGGCCCGCAATGTCTTCAGCGGAGCCGTAGTGGTCCGCCATATCGAAGGTTGTCAGTCCGGCATCGACATAAGGTTGCATGCTCTGCGCAGCGGCGAGCAGATCCACGCTGCGGTCATCGCGTTCCATGTCGGCGATCTGCCAGAGCCCGGTGACGACACGATTGATCCGAAGGTCGGGGGCGAGATCAGTGTAGAGTGTATCGGGTGTTGGTTTGACCATGGGCTTTGAAGTTCCTGGGCGACATTACAAGGGAGTCGAAAGTTACACGCCATCCGTCGGGTCAACAAGTCTGGCGTGGCGATAAGGTCACGACACAACAGTGTGTCGCAGCGCGGTTTTTAGCGGCACAGCCAGCGAGGCCGGCAAGTCCTGCTGCAGAGAGAACAGCAGGTCCTTTGACCCGCGGGTCGAATCGAGCAATCCTGTTCACCTGTGACGCACCCAAGGAGGAGCTGCCAATGAACGCGTTGCGAACGCCTGATGCCCGACTCGCGTTCCCGTTTATTCATTGAATTCAGCCGGATGAAAATGCTTTCCATACAGCCGCAGGGCGGTCTGAGTACGCTGCTCGTGGTCCTGGCAGCCCTGTTCTGGGGTCTGTCCGGCGGCATAGGCGCCATTCTTCTGGCCGAGGGCTGGGACACCTTCGTGCTGGCGGTTTACCGGGGCGGGGTGGGGCTGCTGCTCGTGGGTGTCTGGTTGGCGTTGCGACCAGCCCGGGCCGGACTGGGAAATGTTCGCCTGTGGCTCTGGTCGGCAGTGGCGGGAGTTGGCGTTGCCGGCAATTTCTCGTTTTACTTTATCAGCATCAGGGAAGGTAGCGTTGCAGTAGCTGCAACGCTGATGTATTGCGCCCCGGTGTTTGTCTACCTTGCCTCTTTCCTGCTCGGACTTGAACGCGCCACCCGCGCCAAGGGTGCGGCAGTCGTTCTAGTGGTGCTGGGAATTGTCCTGCTGACCGGTGTCTATGACGTCGATAAGCAGGCCATTACCCCGACCGGCGCCGGCGCCGGCCTGATTGCGGGCCTTTCCTACGCGGTCTTTATCTTCGGCTTCAAGTACGCCACACGCCATGGCAGCCCTCAGGCTGTTCTCACCATCGCGTTTTCGACACTGGTGGCGCTACTGATCCCGTTTGCCGGGACAGGACCGGTGATAGCCGCGATGAATTCAGCCGTCTGGCCGCTGTTCCTGGCGCTGGGGCTGCTCGGTGGGGGACTGTCTTTCATTTGTTACGTCGTCGGCCTGAAATATACCGCGCCCGCGGTGGCGTCACTGGTGGCGATGGTAGAGCCGGTTACGGCATCACTGTTCGGGGTTGTGATGCTGAGTGATAATCTGGCGGCCCTGCAGTGTGTCGGCATGGCGCTGATTCTGGTCACCGTGACGTCGCTTGGGGTATCGTCGAGCGCCCGATAAGCGCGGCGCATACGCACAAGGAACCTGAATGAACGTGAAAGACCATTTTGAACTCCTGGCACGTTACAACCAGACAATGAACTCGGCTATTTATCAGGCAGCCAGCCGGCTTCCGGCCGGGGATCTGGTCGAGCACCGCGGCGCCTTTTTTGGCTCCATTCTCGGGACGCTGAATCATATCGTCGTCGGCGACACCATCTGGCTGCAGCGCTTTTCCGGGCACCCCAGCAGCCCGGCTTGCCTGCGCGATTTGGCTGAACTGCCGTCGCCGACGCGTCTGGACCAGATCCTCTTCGAGGATCTGGATCGGCTGCGTGAACACCGCACCTGGCTGGATCGGCAGATCATCAGCTGGATCAGCGAACTCACCGCGGCAGATCTCGATTCCCTTTTCAGTTTTCACAGCATGAAAGGGATTCCCTCCAGCAAGCGCTTCTCGCGTGTGATTCTTCATTTTTTCAATCATCAGACGCACCACCGGGGACAGGTCTCCACGCTGCTGACTCAGGCAGGGGTGGATGTCGGAGTGACGGATCTGCTGGTGATGGTTCCGGAGGAGGGCCCGCAGGCCTGACTGGCGTGTTGATTTCTGTCAGCGCGGTGACCCAGGCAGGCCATTAGAGGGCGTTCGGGCCATGCTCCATATTGCTCTGCATTTCCTCGTGCCGCTGCTGGTTGCCCTGGCTGTGTACCGGCCTCTCTGGCGATCTGCGACCCTGGTCATGGTGGCGACCATGATGGTTGATGTCGACCACCTGTTGGCTGATCCGGTCTATGACCCCGATCGCTGCTCCATTGGTTTCCATCCGCTGCACACGACAGAAGCTATCGCGGCCTATGGTGTGTTGTTCGCCATTCCGCTGTTCTTTCGCGGGACAACTGGGCGGGGGGCTCCGATAAACGCGCTGGGGATTGTGCATCTGGCGGGGCTGGGGCTACTGATCCACATGGCGCTTGACGCCCTGGACTGTGCGGCCTGATCGACCACTCGGAACGCACAAGGGATGTCCAATGTGGGAAGACCGAAATACGCAAATCGCAGCGCGGACAATCCTTAAACCGCTGGCCGGTGCGTGTGCCGCCTGCCGGTACGCGGGGCTGGTTGCCTGCACGTCAGTTGTCCTCGCGCTGGCTGCATGCTCCTCACGGGATGCGCCAGTCGTGTCATCTACGCCTGCCTGGCAGCTCGGTGAGCATCTAGATGCCCTGCGTATCGCCTCATGCCCCGCAGGAACGGCGCCGGTTCGTGGTGTGAGCGTTGCGCTGGACGCGAGCGAGGTGACACTGAGCGACGTGGATCCGAAGAAGGACCTTCCCGGGGCGGCTTTCGTGGCAGGCTGGCATCTCAGCAGCGCCGATCCGGCTTTCGGCGGGCTGTCCGGTCTGGTGGTCGAGCCCGACGGCAATCTCCTGGCTGTGTCCGACGAGGGGGCCTTCGCCTGGATCCGGATGACCAATGGTGCCCCCTCTGCGCTACGTATTGCGCCCATGCGCGATACCAGTGGCGCCGTGATCGCCGATAAACGCTGGCGTGATGCGGAGGGCCTCGACCTGCACGATGGCATGGCATTCGTGAGTTTTGAGCGCGAACACCGTGTTCTCGCCTTCGATCTCGCGGGCTGTGGCGCGGCGGCCCGGGGTTCCAGTGTCGCGCAGGTCGGCAGCCGTATTGCCGGACTGCCCAATGCAATGCCGGCGAACGGTGGCGCCGAGGGACTGGCGCTGACCGCGGAAGGTGAAGTACTTCTCGCCATTGAAGCGCCGCAATCGGGTCTGCCCATTGCGCGGCTGGATGTCCGGGGCGGTGCCAGGCTTGTCGCGCTGATCCCCCGGCGTGGAGCCCCGGTTCTCACCGGCATTGACCGGGCTGGCGCCACGCTTTACGCGGTGTTGCGCAGCTACACGCCGCTGGTGGGTAATGTCATTGAGGTTGTTGCCCTGCCACTGCCGGGTCGTGAATCAATAGTGCCCGCCAGGCGGATTCTTCGTCTGGAACCGCGTCATGGCACTGACAACGTCGAGGGTATTGCACTGCAGCGGCGCGAGGATGGCAGCCTCCGGCTATGGCTGGTGTCGGACGACAACTTCTCAAGCCGGCAGCGCACACTGCTCTATGCGTTTGATCTGCATCCGCACATGCAGGGCGATGCGGCCTGAGTCGGCCAGCGGGGTGCTGATTCACCAGTGCGCACTGTGGTAGACGTTCTGAACATCATCCAGGTAATTCAGCATGTCCAGCAGCTTCTCCATCGTCTGAACATCGTCGTCGGATTCCAGCATCACGGAGGTCTGCGGCACGAACTGCACCTCATCCACCTCAAAGGCGATCGGCCCGAAAGTATCCAGTAGCGCCTGGCGTGCCTTGAAGTGATCGGATTGTGGAACGAAGGCGCTGATCATGCCGTCTTCACACTCGATTTCGGTGACATCGACATCCGCTTCCATCAGCGCTTCCAGCGCGGCCTCTTCATCGTCGCCCGGGAAAACCAGAATCGCGCTGTGGTCGAACAGGTGGCTGACGCTCCCGGGCGTGCCCAGCTTGCACTTGGTCTTGGTAAAGCAGAGGCGCACATCGCCGAATGTGCGGTTATTGTTGTCCGTGAGGCATTCCACGATCACCATGCTGCCGGCTGGCCCGAAGCCCTCGTAGCGGGCGAGCGTAAAATCCTCGCCTCCACCGCCCTTTGCCTTGTCGATGGCTTTTTCGATTACATGCGCGGGCACCTGGTCGCGCTTGGCGCGCTCAATCAGGCTGCGCAGGGCAAGGTTGCCGTCGGGATCAGTCCCGCCAGCCTTGCCCGTGACATAGATCTCCCGGGCATACTTGCTGTATACGCGGGCTTTGGCATCGGAGGTCTTGGCAATGGAATCCTTGCGGTTCTGGTAAGCGCGGCCCATGCGGGTGTCCTGTGTTGATGATGTGAGGCGGTGAATTGTGCACGATGGCGCCGCGTCAGGTGAAGCGTAAATATGTGCGACCTGCGGCGTCACTCCCGGTCAGGGACTCTCCGACTGGCCCGATGTGCATTGTCAGCCTCAGGCTTTGTGACATCCGCTTGTTAATGAGAATCAGACCCATTACCATCCCCGCAGCGTGGCCGCCGCCGTTTTCCTTTCATCTGTCTGCAGGAAGCCTCATGTCGAAAATTCAACAACCTTTGTCACCCTCTGCCACTGATCGTTTGTGCGCGACCCGCGCCGGCGGGTGCCGTGCCAGGATTCTGCCTCGTGCTGTGTTTTTCGTTCTCGCGGGTCTTTCTGCCGGCACCGCTGTGGCCGCCGATTCGCAGTCCGGGGAACTTGAGGAGATTGTGGTTTATGCCTCTCAGGTGACCCTCCCCGATGCTTATGCTGGTGGGCAGGTAGCCCGCGGCTGGCGTGCCGGAATGCTGGGTAATCTCGACATGATGGAGTCGCCATTTGCCGGCACCAGCTTCACCAGTGAACTGATGCTGGACCAGCAGGCGATCAGCGTGGCCGACGTTCTGCAGAATGATCCGGTGGTGCGTGTTGCCAAGGGTTTTGGCAATTTTCAGGAGCTGTACATGATCCGCGGCTTCCCGGTGTTCTCCGATGACATGACCTACAACGGGGTGTACGGCATTCTGCCGCGGCAGTTCGTGGCAGCGGAACTGCTGGAGCGAGTGGAAGTGTTTCGCGGCGCGAGCGCCTTTCTGAATGGCGCCGCACCAGGTGGTAGCAGTCTCGGCGGTGCGGTTAATCTGGTGCCAAAGCGTGCAACGGACGCTGATCTTACCCGGCTGACCGTGGGCTATACCGATCAGAGTCACGGTGTCGTCGCCCTCGATGCGTCCCGCCGTTTTGGCGCCGACGACAGCACGGGTGTTCGCCTCAACCTCGTACGCCGTGACGGTGAGACCTCAGTCGATGGCCAGGACCGCGCGCTCGACGTGATAGCGCTTGGCCTTGATCACCGCGGCGAACGCCTGCGTCTGTCCGCCGATGTAGGCTATCAGGATCATCGTATCGATGAGCCACGACCCAGCGTGACCCCACTGGGGAGCATCCCGGATGCGCCAGATGCCTCGAGCAACTTTGCCCAGCCGTGGACGTACACGGATGAGCGGCAGCTGTTTGCGGTGGCGCGGGCGGAATACGATATCGGCGAGCGCTCCCGGGTATGGCTGGCGGCGGGCTTGCGCGACGGTGAAGAGGAAAATGTCCTCAGCAACCCGAACGCGGATGCCAGCGGCGCAACCAGCGCTTTCCGCTTCGATAACGCCCGCGAAGACGACGTGCTCTCGGGCGACATGGGTTTCAATACGCTTTTCGCGACGGGCAACATCGGGCACGATCTTACGATTTCCGCGTCGGCCTTCTCTCTGGAGTCGGCCAACGCCTTCGCCTTCTCAAGCTTTGCCGGTTTTGCCGGCGATCTCTACCAGCCGGTTGCGGTGCTGCCGCCGGCAGCCGATTTCTTCCTTGGTGGTGATCTGAACGCGCCACTGGTAACGGAGAAAACCGAGACGCGCAGCGTCGCGATTGCCGACACGCTGTCTTTTCTCGAGGGGCAGCTACTTCTGACGCTGGGCGCGCGTCACCAGACGATTGACGTGCGGTCCTACGATTTCACCAGCGGCGAGCAGTTGTCCAGCTACGACGAGTCACGTGTGACCCCGGTTGCGGGTCTGGTGTTCCAGCCTGGCGACTCTCTGTCCCTGTACGCCAACTATATCGAAGGCCTCCTGCCCGGCGACATCGCGCCCAGCAGCAGTGGCGGCGTGCCGGTAAGCAATGCCGGCGAGGTGTTCGATCCCTACCGGGCCAGGCAGACAGAAGTCGGCCTCAAGTATGATAGCAATGGGCTGGGCGGCTCTCTCTCGGCATTCACCACCAGCCGCCCACGCAGTTATGTCGAGGATGGCGTGTTCTCGACGTTCGGAGAGCAGGAAAACCGAGGCATCGAGCTGACGTTTTTTGGTGCCCTCAGGGAAAATCTGCGCGTGCTGGGAGGCGTTACTCTGCTTGAGGCCGAGCTTGCCGATACCCAGGGAGGACTGCTTGATGGTAATTCGGTCATCGGTACACCCGAAGCCCAGGTCAATCTCAACGTTGAATGGGACCCCAGCGCCGTGCCCGGCCTGACGCTGGAGGCGCGCGGGCTGTATACCGATTCGCAGTATGCCAACGAGGCCAACACGGTGAGCGTCTCGTCCTGGACCCGCGTCGATCTCGGCGCGCGCTTTCGGACACGTATCGCCACGCGCGATGTCAGCCTGCGCGCGCGTCTGCAGAACGTGGGTGACAGTGATTACTGGGCATCGGTCGGAGGCTTCCCCGGTTCGAATTACCTGGTGCTCGCCGAGCCCAGGACGCTCCTTATTTCGGCTTCCATCGACTTCTGATGGCCTGGATGGTCACCGCGATTCTGACCTCGCTCGCAGGGATGGGCCTGGTGTACACGACCTGGCGGATGTCTGGTCTGCGGCGTGGCGCGATGCTGACGGCGCTTGGTTTTGCCTGTCTGCTGCTGGTGGCACTTCCCCTGTGGACCGCGGCAGAGGGTGCAGAAATCGGAGTCAGCCTCTGGCTGCTGGGTGTTGGCCCGCTGGCGTGGATATTCGTTGTTCTGAATGCCGACAGGCGGCCTGAGCGTGAGCAATCCATGCCGTCAGCGGCCATTACGGTACCTGGTCTGGCGGTCTCTGGCCGGCAGCTGCTGCGCAGCGTCGGTGTTTTGCCGCTGGCCGGCGCGGCGGCGGCTGGCGTAGCTCTCGTTCTTGCGTCTGTCCTGCCCTGGCAGTGGGCCAACCGGCTGTCGCTGGCAATACTCGCCGTGCCCCTGCTGTGGGGGGGCGCTGCGTACTGGGTGTGCGCAGACAGGGAGCCTTTGCGACCGCTGCTGGTGCTGGCATTGCTGGTCGCGGCCAGTGCCGCATGGCTTTGGGTGTCGGCACGGTGAGAAATCTCCTCTCCCGGACCCTGGTCAAGCGCAGCCTGGCGTCCCACGGGTGGCTGGGCCTGTTCAGTGGCGCTCTGCTCTATCTTATCTGTCTCTCCGGCGCGGTGGTGGTATTCAGTTACTTCCTGATGCGTTGGGAGCAGCCCGCCGTGCCCGAGTTCGAGCAGATGCCTGCGGCATCGCTGGACCGGGCCTACCGCGACATGCTTGCCGCTGCCCCGGATATCAGCGGTGATGCCCTGCTGATGCTGCCGCAGCGGGACGCACCGCGGTCCTACGCTGTCTCAACGGCTGGCGCCTGGTTCCTGAATGAAGATGGCAGCCGCGCCGGCGACATTGATCGCCCCTGGTCCGATATGCTCACCGACCTCCACCTGCATCTGCATCTGCCACACAAGGTGGGTCTGGTCCTCGTCAGCGGTTTTGGCGCAATACTGTGCGCGCTCATCCTGTCCGGGTTCCTGTCCCATCCCGGGCTGATCCGCGATGCGTTCCGCTGGCGGCGGGGTGGCTCGCTGCGCCTGGAGCAGGTAGACCTGCACAACCGGCTCGGCGTATGGGCGACACCTTTTCATCTGATGATCGGGGTGACGGGTGCCTACTTTGGTATTGCCGCCCTGATGACCACGCTGATCGCTGGCGTCTTTTTCGGTGGCGATCGCGATGCCGCTATCGCTGCCATTCACGGTGCGCCGCCGGCCCTGGAACAGCCGATCGCGCCGGCGGCGGTGGGCTCGGCGCTGCACAGGCTGGCGGAGGTGGCGCCGGCGGCTGAACCCTTCTATATCGCTATAGAAGATGTCAATACGCCGGAACAGTACATAATCATTGGCGGTCGTCATCATGACCGCCTGATTTACGGCGAGCAATACCGGTTCGACACGTCGGGCAATTATCTTGGTAAGGCCGGATACACCGATGGTCCGGCGGGGCAGCAGGCCATTTTCGCCACCTACCGGCTGCATTTTGGTCAGTTCGGTGGCGTGGGTGTGCTGTTTCTCTATGCAGGGCTGGGCCTTGCTCTGAGCGTGGTGGCGGTAAGCGGTGTCAATGTCTGGCTGCACCGACGCAAAAACCGGGACGCGCTCAATAATGTCTGGGTCGCCATTGTCTGGGGCGCACCATTGGCAATGGCGGTTCCGGCACTGGGAAGTGTCGCATCGGTGCTCAATCCCACGGCGCTGTTCTGGTTTGTCATGCTGGGTAGCATGGCGCTGGCGCAGCGTGTCGACGACCCGCAGTGCAGCCGCAGGTTTCTGCAGAGGCTGACCGCGGCTGTCCTGGTGGTTGCCGTTGCTCTGCATGTGTGGCGGTTTGGCGTGTATGCGATTGCCGCACCCGCGGTGCTTGGCGTCAACGTGACGCTGCTCATGCTTGCGCTGTTACTGGCGTTCCCTGCGCGGCGTGGCGAGCCCCTCAATCAGGCCTGCCCTGTGTGATACGGTGTCTGCCTATCCGATATGTTTGCGGAGGGCAATATGAACGGTACCAGTAACGCAGCCAACACGCGCGAAGCTCATCTGTATCGCATGCAGACCAGCGAACACGTCTGTCCTTTTGGACTCAAGACCCTCGATCTTCTCAAGCGAGAGGGCTACCAGGTCGATGACCACCCGCTGACGTCGCGTGAGGAAATCGATACGTTCAAGTCTGAGCAGGGCGTGGATACCACGCCGCAGGTCTTCATAGCCAACGAGCGGATTGGCGGCTATGAGGCATTGCGCGAGCACCTTGGACTGAATGTCCCGGACAGCGACGAGACCACCTATGCCCCGGTCATTGTCCTTTTCGCTACGGCGCTCGCCATGGGTGTAGCAATGCACAATCAGGTATGGGGAACGCTCGCGGGCCCCTTCCTCGCAGAGTACGCCATCGCAATCGCCATGACCCTGCTGGGCCTGCAGAAACTCAAGGACATTGAGAGCTTCAGCACCATGTTTCTGAACTACGATCTGCTGGCGCAGCGGCAGGTGCGTTATGGCTATGTCTACCCCTACGCGGAAACCCTGGCCGGTATCCTCATGCTGGCGGGGGCCCTGATCTGGCTGGCGGCGCCTGTCGCCCTGTTTATCGGCACTGTGGGCGCGGTATCGGTGTTCAAGGCGGTATACGTGGATCGCCGCGAACTCAAGTGTGCCTGCGTCGGCGGCGACAGCAACGTGCCGCTGGGATTTGTCTCCCTTACCGAAAACCTCATCATGATGGGGATGGGCATCTGGATGCCGCTGCGTCTCTACGTGCTGTAGAAGGCCAATCGACGGCGGACTCGACGCGCACCTCAGCCACCGTAGTGTGCGGAGTCCGTTCCGGCGAGCGCAGAAATATTCAGCAGTCCACGTGCGGTGATGGATGGCGTGACAATGTGTGCGCGATTATTCATGCCCATCAGTATGGGGCCGACCTCGAGCGCACCAGCACGCATCTTGAGAATATTGCGCACGCCTGAGGCGGCATCGCTGTTGGCAAAAACCAGTACGTTCGCTGGCCCTTCCAGTCGCGAGTCCGGGAAAATGCGTCGGCGCAGTGCCGGATCCAGGGCGCTGTCAGCGTGCATTTCGCCCTCGTAGTCGAAGTCGGGCTCGCGCAGTGCCAGCAGTTCCAGGGCCCTGCGCATGCGACGGCCGGTGTCGATATCCAGATTGCCGAACTGAGAGTGCGAGCATAGGGCAATGTTTGGTGTCAGGCCGAAGCGCCGTACGTGCTGCGCCGCCCCCATCACGGTTTCCATGATCTGCTCGGGGGTGGGCTCTGGATGTACATGGGTATCGGCGATGAACAGCGGCTCGTCTTCCATAATCATCAGTGACAGCGCGCCGAGCGGCTTGCGCCCATCGCGGGCGAGCACCTGGCTGACATAGTTCAGGTGCCAGAGGTACTGGCCGAACGTGCCGCAAACCAGGCTGTCGGCATCACCCCTGTGTACCATGATTGCGGCGATAGCGGTGGTGTTGGTGCGCATGATCACCCGCGCCAGGTCGGGCGTAACGCCGCGTCGGGCCATGAGCTTGAGGTAGGTCTCCCAGTAATCCCGATAGCGGGCATCATCCGCCGGGTTGACGATATCATAATGTTCCCCAGGTCGAATGGTCAGGCCCGCGCGCTCGCTCTGGCTGGCGATAACGTCGGGGCGACCGATGAGAATCGGGCGGTCGGTCATCTCCTCAACAATCGCCTGGGCGGTGCGCAGCACGCGCTCATCTTCCCCCTCGGCAAACACGATACGGCGCTGCGACTGTGCGGCAGCGGCAAACACCGGCCGCATCAGCAGTGCCGACCGGAATACGGAGCCGTCAAGGCGTGCCTTGTAGGCGGCAAAATCGTCTACCGGACGCGTCGCGACGCCCGACTCGATGGCCGCTTTCGCCACGGCAGTTGCCACCACACCCATCAGCCTTGGGTCGAAGGGCTTGGGAATGAGGTAGTCGGGCCCGAACACCAGCTGTTCGCCCTGGTAAGCGGCGGCGGCCTCGGCGCTGGTAGTCGCCCGCGCCAGTGCCGCGATTCCCTCTATACAGCCGATCTGCATGGCGTCGTTGATTTCCGTCGCACCCACATCCAGCGCGCCACGAAAGATGAACGGAAAACAGAGCACGTTGTTGACCTGGTTCGGGTAGTCCGAACGGCCGGTGGCAATGATGGCGTCAGGGGCGACTGTGCGCACCTCATCAGGCATGATCTCCGGGTTGGGGTTGGCCAGCGCGAAGACTATGGGTCGCGGCGCCATCTTTTTCACCATGTCTGCATTCAGCGCACCCGGTCCGGACAGACCCAGGAAAAAATCCGCGTCTTCGATCACGTCATTGAGGCCGCTTCGGTTGCTGTCCTGCGCAAAAGCGGCTTTTTGCGGGTTCATGTCCTCTGTGCGACCCGTGTGGACCAGTCCGTGAATATCGCAAAGCCAGATATTGTCACGGCGCACACCCAGCTTGACGAGCATATTCAGGCAGGCGATGCCGGCCGCGCCACCGCCGGCGGAGACGACCTTGATGTCCTCGAAGCGCTTGCCGGCCAGCATCAGGGCATTGGTGGCCGCCGCGCCGACCACGATGGCGGTGCCGTGCTGGTCATCATGGAAGACCGGGATGTTCATACGCTCGCGGCAGAGCTTCTCGACGATGAAGCAGTCCGGCGCCTTGATGTCCTCCAGGTTGATGGCACCGAATGATGGCTCCAGCGAGCAGATGATGTTGGCTAGTTTCTCCGGGTCAGACTCATTCAGTTCGAGGTCAAAGCAGTCGATATTGGCAAACTTCTTGAACAGGACCGCCTTGCCTTCCATCACCGGCTTGGCCGCCAGCGGCCCGATATTGCCAAGGCCAAGCACCGCACTGCCGTTGCTGACAACCGCGACGAGATTGCCGCGCGCAGTGTAGTCGGCGGCGCGCTGTGGATCTTTCTGGATTTCGATGCAGGCTTCCGCCACCCCTGGCGAGTAGGCGCGAGCGAGGTCCTGGCCGTTGGCCAGCGGCTTGGTGGCCCGGATTTCCAGCTTCCCTGGCTTGGGGTGTGCGTGGTAGTGGAGGGCGGCCTGGCGTGCGGCTTCCCGGTTTTTGCTGTTGTCCATGGTGTGTTGGCCCCAAAAAAAGGCCGAGTATAAAGCATCGTCGCGGGCTCTGACGCCTATGTGAACGTATTGTCAGTTCCGGCGCAGGGGCCTTGCAGCCGTGGTCCGGGTCGGTCGGTTACCCGGTAGGAGATGGCTCCGCCCCCGGATCGCCGAGGTAGCGGCCGGTCAGGACCCCGGCGGTGATGGAGCCGTTCACGTTCAGTGAGGTTCGCGCCATGTCGATCAGCGGCTCGATCGATATCAGCAGCGCCGCCACCGTCACCGGAAAGCCCATGGCCGGAAGAACAATAAACGCCGCAAAGGTGGCGCCGCCGCCAACCCCCGCAACGCCAAAGGAACTGATCGCAATGATGCCTACCAGGCCCGCAATAAAGGAAGGGTCTATCGGATTGACGCCCATGCTCGGTGCTACCATGGTGGCCAGCATGGCCGGGTAAATACCGGCGCAGCCATTCTGCCCGATCGTGGCGCCAAAGCTGGCCGCCAGATTCGCGATCGGCGGCGGTACGTTCAGCGCATCGATCTGGGTTTCCACGCTGAGCGGAATGCTGGCGGCGGAGCTGCGTGAGGTGAAGGCGAAGGTCAGCACCGGCCATACCTGCTTGATATAGTGAACCACGTTGTTACCGCTCAGAAGCAGCAGAGTTGCGTGGACGCCGAACATGATCGCGATGGCCAGGTACGACGCTGCAATGAAGCCCAGCAGGTTGAGGATGTCCGAGGCGTCGGAGCCCGCCACCACCCGCGTGATCAGCGCTAATATACCGTAGGGCGTTAGCGCCATGATCATCTGTACCAGCTTCATGACGATGGCCTGGGCCGTGTCGATGAACTCGCGGATAGCGCGGCCTCGCTGTGGATGTTCTCGGGAGACACCCAGGGCAGCGATACCGAACAGAATGCCGAAAATCACCACGCCGATAATCGAGGTCGGCCGTGCCTCGGTCAGGTCGAGGAATACGTTGGATGGAATGAAGCGCACCAGCATGTCAGCGAGTCCCAGGTCGCCGAGCTCCGCATACTGGCTGCTGAGATCACGTGCGCTCTCCATCTCCCGCGCGCCGCGCGTGAGGCTCTCGGCGGAAAGACCAAACAGGCGGGTGACGCTGATGCCCACCAGCGCGGCAATCATGGTGGTACCGATCAGAATGCCAATGACCATGCCGCCAATCCGGCCAAGCGCCGCGACATCCTGCATGCGCACCACGGCGGCAATCATCATCACCAGCACCAGCGGCGTGATGATCATGCGCAGCAGATTGATGTAGCTGCTGCCGATAACGCCGGTCCACACCAGCGTGTCATCGATGATCTCCGCTCGCCCGGCATAGACGAGCTGCAGGGCAAGGCCGAAAAGCACACCGGCGACCAGTCCTGCGAGGATGCGCCGGGACAGGGTGATTCGAGGTCCACGCAGGCGCGCCAGCGCAACAATAATGCCGGCAAAGGCGATCAGATTGAGAATGACAGGAACAGACATACCGGACCTCGCAGGGGGCAGCGCGCAGGATGGCGCGCAGGGCCGCATAATACAACTATGCGACGTCGATTGGTGCTGTGAGACACCGGCATCACGGGTAGCGTGAGTGGCGCAAGGTGTCCACACGTCGCGCACATTGGCGCAGACATGCGTTATGCTGACTCTGACCGCAGAATGCTAAAGGAGCATCGCGATGCCGCGCTGGTTACATGATTGGGTGGTACTGTGTCTGCTGGCGGCGATGACGCTGCCCGCTGCTGCCGCACGCGAGATATCATCGCTTCCCGAGGGGGATGAGAAAAACCTGGTGGAAGCGGTATGCAGCGGATGCCACAGTGTCAGCGTCATCACCCGCTCTGCGGGTTTTGCCTCTGCGACGGAATGGCGGGCACTGATCGACAGCATGGTGGATCTCGCCGATCCGCAGGCAGAGACACTTGCGTCGTACCTGGCGCAAGCGATCGAGCCCGACAAGAGCCGCCGCCCCACGCTGGTCGACGGTGATACCCGTATCCGCATCGATGAGTGGCGGGTGCCAACGCTGGGTCAGCGCTCGCGCGATCCCGCAGAAACCCCGGACGGCATGATCTGGTGGACAGGCATGTGGGCCAGCCTGGTGGGACGACTGGATCCCGAAAGCGGTAACATGGCGGAATACCACCTGCCACCGGCGGCACGACCCCACAGTATCGTGCCCGACAGCGACGGGCATATCTGGTACCTCGGCAACGGCAACGCCACCATCGGTCGTCTCGATCCAGAGACTGGGCTGATAAAGGAATACGCCACCCAGGCGCAGGATCCCCATACCGGCGTTTTTCATCCCAACGGACAGCTTTACTTTACCGCGCAGCACGCGGGGCGGCTTGGACGCCTTAACCCTGACACGGGCGATATCCGCGAGGTGGAGACACGGCAGCGGCCTTATGGCATACGCGTGGGGCCCGACGGTCAGCTGTGGATCGCGTATAACGGCACCAACAGCATTGGTGCCATGGCGCCGGACAGCATGGAGGTGAGCTATTTCGAATTGCCGGATCCCGCGTCGCGCGTGCGCCGGCTTGACCTCGACAGCCAGGGGCATGTCTGGTTCGTGAACTCCAGCCTGGGCCGCATCGGCCGACTCGATCCCGCCACCGGCAGTATCCGGGAGTGGCCATCGCCGAGCGGTCCTGACTCGCACCCTTATGCGCTGGCAGTGATCGACGATGTGGTCTGGTACAACGAGTCCGGTATGCGCCCGGATACGCTGGTGCGTTTCGATCCGGCGACCGAGCAGTTCCAGAGCTTGGCCATTCCCTCGGGCGTCGGCATCATACGGCACATGTGGGT
>Ga0209924_1000037_pt1 | contig 56689 bp, 54 predicted proteins | sample SalPonR1_C_D1_MG_FD_185700 | JGI IMG/M metagenome (GOLD analysis project Ga0209924, IMG submission 185700) | Salt pond soil microbial communities from South San Francisco under conditions of wetland restoration - Salt Pond MetaG R1_C_D1_MG... ...
CCCCGGAAGTGAGCACGCACTTACGTCCAACGAGATCTTCGACCTGGAGAGCTTTCCAGAGCGCATCGCCATTGTCGGCGGCGGCTACATCGCGGTGGAATTCGCCGGCATCTTCAACGGTCTCGGTGCGAAGGTCACACAGCTTTACCGTGGACCGCTGTTCCTGCGCGGTTTCGATCCCGATATCCGTGCCCACGCTGCCCAGGAAATTCGCAAGACGGGTGTCGACCTGCGCTTTGAGGTCAACGTGGAGTCCATTGAAGCGACGTCGAAGAGCTACCGGCTTACGCTCACCGATGGCAGTACACTGGAAGCCGATGCCGTGCTCTACGCCACGGGACGCACGCCGCATCTCGATGGACTGGGACTCGAGAATGTCGATGTCAGGCTGACGGCCCGCGGCAATATCGAAGTCGATCAGCACTACTGCACCAGCGAACCCAGCGTCTATGCGGTGGGCGACGTGATCGGCGGCATGGAGCTGACGCCGGTGGCTCTGGCCGAGGGCATGGCCTTTGCGCGCCGCGAGTTCGGTGACAGGAACGCCCTGGTGGATTACGAATTCATTCCCACTGCGGTCTTCAGCCAGCCGAATATCGGCACGGTTGGCTTCACTGAGGAGGAAGCCAGCGCCGAGTTCGGCGACATCACAATGTACAAGGCGACCTTCCGACCAATGAAGCACACGATCAGCGGCCGCGACGAGAAGACCTTTATGAAGCTGATCGTGCATGACAAAACCGAACGCGTGGTCGGCGTGCACATGATGGGCCCGGACGCCGGCGAGATCATGCAGGGCATCGCCGTCGCCATGAAAGCCGGCGCCACCAAGGCAGACTTTGACAATACCATCGGCATTCATCCCACGGCCGCCGAGGAATTCGTCACCATGCGCGAGCCCTGGGCGCCGGCGGTGACCACCTCGGTAGCAGAAGGATGACGCTGTCACCCCGGTGATCAGTCGAGACCCGGCGATGCACCGAGACGCAACGGGATCTGCTGCAGCTGCACATGATTGACGTCCGCTCCGTGACACGCCGCTTTGGCGATCAAATCGCGGTGGATGACGTGTCGTTCCGGATCGAGGAACGCGAAATTGTCGGCCTGCTTGGCCACAACGGTGCCGGCAAGAGCACGCTGATGCGTATGCTAAGCGGCTACCTGGAGCCATCGGCGGGCGTCCTGTTCGTCAATGGCTGTGATCTCGACACCGACGCCCCGATCATGCAGCGCCAGCTGGGTTATTTACCCGAGCATCTGCCGGTCTACGCGGACATGCGGGTTGCCGAATACCTCGATTACGCCGCTGCGCTCAAACGCATCTCCCGCGCCGCCAGACCCGCTGCAATTCGCCGCGTGCTGGCGCTTACCGACCTCGGCGATCGCCGCCTCGACCGCATCGGTACTCTGTCCCGTGGCCTGCGCCAGCGTGCGGGCGTTGCCCAGGCACTGCTGGGCAAGCCACGCCTGCTGATTCTGGATGAACCCACCAACGGTCTGGACCCGGGCCAGACCGCCCAGATGCGTGACCTTATCCGCGCGCTCGCCGACGAGGCAACGGTGATTCTGTCGACCCACATCATGCAGGAGGTAGAAGCCGTGTGTGAGCGGGTGCTAGTCCTGCACAACGGTCAACTGGTGCTGGACCAGAATCTCGCTGCCTTGCAAGACAGCCACACACTGATGGTGCGAGCCAGTGGTGACATCGCCGCCATTCGACGCACCCTGTCACAGCTGCCGCAGGTGCTGCATGCCAGAATTGAGTCGACACAGGGCCGCGCCGCCACGCTGCAGCTGGACCTCCATCCCGGGAGTGAACGCGACCGCGCGGCAGGCAATATCAGTCATGCCCTCGTGGGCACGGGTGCCAGGCTGCTGGAACTGCGCCCGCTGCTGCGCGATCTCGATAACGTGCTACAGGAGCTGATCGCAGGGAGGCCGGCTCGTGGCTGAACTCCCTGCGCTGCGCGTGGCGCAGAAGGAGCTGCGACTGTTTTTCAACTCGCCGGTAGGCTGGAGCTTCCTCGGCGCATTTCTCCTTTCAAGCCTGTTTGTTTTCTTCTGGGTAGAGGCGTTTTTTGCGCGCAACATCGCCGACGTGCGGCCGCTGTTTGAGTGGATGCCGCTCATGCTGATCTTCCTCGCCGCGGCACTCACCATGCGCCTGTGGAGCGACGAGCGCAGCCACGGCACGCTGGAATACCTGCTCACCCAGCCGGTTCCTCTGTGGCAGTTTGTTCTCGGCAAGTTTCTGGCCTGCGCCGTCCTGCTGTGTCTCGCATTGCTGGCCACACTGCCGCTGCCGCTCACCGTGGCCGCCATCGCCAACCTGGACTGGGGCCCGGTGCTCGCGGGTTACCTGGCGACCGTCCTGCTGGGCTGCGCCTATCTGAGCATCGGCCTGTTCGTGTCTGCACACAGCGCCAATGCCATGCTCAGCCTGATGGGCAGCGTGCTGATCTGCGGCTTGCTCTATCTGATCGGCAGCCCGCTGCTGACCGGCTTTTTTAATGACGACACGGCCGCACTGCTGCGTCTGCTCGGCAGCGGCTCGCGCTTTGACAGCATCACGCGGGGCGTCATCGACCTGCGCGACCTGTATTACTACGCCATGCTCTGCGCCGGATTCCTGGCACTCAATGTCTACACCCTGGATCGGCAGCGCTGGGCAACAGATGCACGGCAGCGCCGACACCGCCTCTGGCAAACCGGTATCGCACTGCTGCTGCTGAACCTCCTGCTCGCCGGTATCTGGCTGCAGCCCTTGTCTGGCCTGCGCGTGGATGTAACGGAAGGCCACCTGTATTCAATCTCCGAGCCCACCCGTGAGCTGCTTGAACAGACAGCGGAACCGCTGTTGATTCGCGGCTATTTCAGCGAACGCACCCACCCCCTGCTCGCTCCGCTGGTGCCCCAGATAAAAGACCTGCTGCAGGAGTACGCCATCGCCGGCGGCGAGCGCGTACAGGTGGAATTTGTCGACCCGGCAGACAACCCCGAGACGGAGCGGGAAGCCAGCGAGCGATACGCTATCAACGCCACACCCTTTCAGGTGGCGGATCGTTACCAGTCGGCGTTGGTGAACGCCTTTTTCAACGTGCTTGTTTCCTATGGCGGCGAGCACGAAACACTGGGCTTTGCCGACCTGATCGAGGTGAAGACCGCCAACGGCAGCCAACCCGAGGTCGCCCTGCGCAACCCGGAATTTGATATCACCCGCGCAATCCGCGATGTGCTGCACAGTTATCAGACCGGCGGCAACCTGTTTGAACAGATTGACCGTCCCGTGCAGCTGACCGCCTACGTGTCGGCCGAGGACAAGCTGCCGCCGCTGCTTCTGCGCTACCTCAGCGCCATTGAAAAAACGCTGGAAGCGCGCATGGCGCATGCCGGAGACAAGTTTAGCGTCGAGTTTGTCGAGCCCGAGGCAGGCGATGGCGCTGTCGCGGAGCGTATCGTTGACGAGTGGGGCTTCCAGCCGCTGCTGGCCTCGCTGGATGATCAGCGGGAGTTCTATTTTTATCTGACGCTGGAGGACGAGCACCAGGTGGTGCAACTGCCCACCGGCGCCTTTGACCCCGATGTATTCGAGCAGACCCTCGATGCCGGGCTCAAGCGCTTTGCCAGCGGATTGACCAAAACCGTCGCCCTGGTGTTTCCCGAAAGCAGCAGCAGACCGTTCCAGGGCATGGCGCCGGCAGTGCATACCTTCCAGACCCTGGAGCAGGCGATTTCCCGTGACTACAGCATTGTGCGCGAGGACCTGGCCGACGGCGAGGTCGACAGCAGTGCCGACCTGCTGCTGGTACTCGCTCCTGAGGACCTCGCCGACACCGCAGTCTACGCAATGGATCAGTTCCTGATGCGCGGCGGCACGGTGGTTCTGGGTACCTCCGGGTTTTCCGTCGAGGCGCGCGGCGGTAATCTGCAGATGCGCGACGTGGACAGTGGCCTGACGGCGTGGCTCTCGCATCACGGCATTGACATCGCCCCTGCCATGGTTCTGGATAGCCAGCATCGGTCATACCCGGTGCCCGTGATGCGCCGCGTTGGCGGCTATGAGTTTCGCGATATGCAGTTCGTCGATTATCCCTATTTCATTGATATTCGCGGCGACGGGCTGAACAGCGAACATCCTATTACCAGCGGCCTGCCGAGCCTGGCGCTGGCCTGGAGCTCCCCGGTGGCAATGGCGCGCGAGAACAGCGACATCAGCGTGGAATGGCTGCTGCGCTCCAGCCAAGATGCATGGCGATCCAGCGCACGCAACGTCATGCCCGGTGCTATCGAGGACGGCACCCGGTCAGACAGCGGCCGAACACCACGGCGGGAAACCCTGGCCCTCCTCCTGCAGGGACGCTTTTCCAGTGCGTTCAACAAAGCGCCCGGTGACGAGCCGGCCGACAGCGCCGGGGTTGAGGAGCGGGCCGCCACCCTTGGGCGCGGGCGAATCCGCAGCCACCTGAGACAGTCATCAGACGCGGCACGCCTGATCATTATCGGTTCCAACGACTTCGCCAGCGACCAGATAATGAGTGGACTGGTCGCCGCGAGCGGCACAGAATTCCTGAGCCCGGTGGAACTGTTGATGAACACGCTGGACTGGTCACTCACCGATGGCAGCCTGCTGCAGATACGCTCACGCGCCCACTTCAACCGCACCCTGCCACCGCTGGATAGCCGCGTTCGGTCACGCCTGGAATACGCCAACTATGCGACAGCGCTGCTCGTCCTGGCAGTTTTCGGGCTGCTGCACTGGCTGCGAGAACGCCGACGGCGAGCCTACTGGCGGAAGGTGCTCGCATGACCCTGCGCCTGGTCAGTCTACTGGCCCTGACTGCCTGCCTGCAGCTGGCAGCGGTCGCGTTTCAGCTGTGGCCCGGGGGCAGGCACGAGGCGGGTGCCGCAGGCAGCGCCGCCCCACTGCTGCCGCTGGCGCCCGAGGAGATCACGCGCATTACCATTGCCGACGCCAACGACCGTCAGGCAATTATTCGTCGACAGAACGCGCAGTGGTACCTCGACAATACTGTACTGCCAGCTGACACGACCAGGGTCGAGCGACTGCTCAATGCACTCTCTCGTCCCACCGGGTTTCCGGTCGCGCGCAGCGACAGCGCCCGCGCACGATTCGAGGTGACTGACGCGCGCTTCCAGCGACGTATCACGCTTGCCCGCGGCGACGCGCAGGCAGCGGACGCAGCGGAAAGTCCCGCATCGGTCGTGATCTACCTTGGTACATCGCCCGGGCTGCGCCAGGTGTATGCGCGCCGCAGCGACCGCCCGGCAATACGGGCCATCGCACTCAGCACCTTCAACGTACCGGCGACGCTCGACGGCTGGCTGGAGCCCAATCTGTTGTCACTGGCACCGATTGATCGCGTACGCTACCGCGACAGCGAATGGACACAATCCGAGGGCCACTGGCGCGCGACCGCATCTCGCTCAGCGTTCACAGAATCGACGCGGCAGGCGCTGGAAGCACTGGAGCAGGTACTAGGCACCTTGCAGACTTCAGGCGTTGCAGCCAACGACCGCGGAGACGCCCGTGCAGACTCAGTGGCGCACGACCTGTCCGTCAGGCACGCCAAGCAAGACATCACTCTGAGACTGGCACGGGCGCCGACGGATGGCGAAGCGCGCCTGTACCGCAGTGATTATGACCACTGGTTCACACTGAGCCGCTATGATCACGATCGCCTCGCCGAGGCACTGAATACTCTCGGCGCGCAGCCGAGCGGAGACATTTATGAACCTGATTGACGACATCCTCTTGCCAGGCTCGCTCTGGTTCATTATGTTTTCCATGGGGCTGAGCCTGACGCCACACGATTTCAGCCGCATCTTTGCCCACCGTCGCGCCCTTCTGGCCGGCTCTGCCAGCATGCTTCTCATACCACCGATCATCGGCATCGGCATTGCCATCCTGTTTGCGCCGACCCAGCCACTGGCCGTGGGCTTTGTGCTGCTGGCCACCTGCCCCGGCGGCATGCTGTCCAACCTGATGACCGACTTTTCTAAGGGAGATCTGGCCCTGTCACTTTCCATGAGCGTCGGGGTCAGCGCTATCTACATTTTCGTTGTACCGCTGTACGCCTATGCCGCACTGCACTTCTTCATGGATTTCAGCGGCCCCGTCGATGTTCCTCTCGGTGGCTTTGTCTGGAAGGTATTCAGCATAACGCTGGTCCCGGTGACGCTGGGCCTGTTATTCGCGCACTACCGGGCTGGCGCGGCGGCATGGCTGCGCGGCAAGATCAAGCTGATCTCCACGGTTGTGCTGGTATCTGCCTTCATCGTCATTCTCGTCGACCAGATTGACGTACTGAGGCAGAACTTCTGGGTCCTGTTCTGGATGACCCTCGGTGCCAACCTCATCGTTCTTGCGCTGGCGTTCGGCGTCACCCGCCTGTCGCAGATGAATGCCCGTGAGACGTCTGCCGTGTGTATCGAGCACATGATCCGCCAGGAAGGTACGGCCATTTATATTGCGGTGGCGATCGCCGGCAGCCGGGAAATGTCACTGCCCATGATCATGAACACGCCGGTAGCGCTGGTGGTGTGCATTGCGCTGGTGCTGACCATGCGCAAGTATGTCGACCGGCATATCGCGACAGAACAGCTGGCGGATAGCGCCCGCGGGGCAGACAGGCTGGCGTAGTGGCTTTCAGCGCAGAGAAGCGGGATACTCTGGCGTGACGTTGGCATCACACGCGATGAACTGGCAGGTGCCGTTTTTGCCGCTGTGAGCCCAAGCCGATCCACTGATTTTACGAGACAGGTTGCCGATGACGCAGCATCAGGATTGCGACATGGCCGTGCCGTCCGAGGACGACGCCGGGGCCGAGTACCTCAGGCATGTTACCGACGTTGGTGACAGACGAACCATCACCGCTACCGAAGATATCTGCAGCACCAGTGGCGTGAAGCTGCTTGCAGCGGGTTACCAGGTCAACAGCGGCCTGCTCGACAGACTACTGCGGCATAAGCTGCTAAAGCCCATTGACCACAGCTGTATAGTGGACAACGCCGTGGACAGCGCGTACCTCGTTGCACGGGCCAGCGAACTGCTCACAGAGCACGAATCAGTGGCCGCCATCGTTGCGCGGGAAATGCCAGATGACTTCATACACATCTGCTTCGGTCACATGCAGCTTCCCACCGCCATTCGCAACAAGCTGACCGTGCTGGCAGAGCAGGCGCCGCGCATGATCGACCACAGCCTCTGGTGCACCATGGGCTCGATATTCATTGGGCATAAACTCAACATGGACAGCATCGAGCTGCGTCATCTGGCCAGTGCAGCGCTGCTGCATGATATCGGCCAATTGCATATAGACCACCGCATTCTTGACCCCAGAGAGCGCCTTGACGAAGCACTGCGGCGACAGGTGCGCACGCATCCGGTGATTGGCGGCTCTATCATTGATGCTCTGGATGTCTACGACAAAGCCGTTTCACGCGCCGTCCTCGAGCACCATGAGCGCACCGACGGCAGTGGTTACCCGGGCGGCCTCCGCGGAGACCAGATGAGCCTGGCCGGACGTATTCTGTCGTTCATCGAATTCAGTCTGGGAATACGCCAATCGGCAGGCGCACGCCACCTGGCCATCGTGATCAGAACCTATGCGCATCAGTTTGATCCGGTGATCACGCAAGTCTTCTGGGAGCACTTCAACGTCGCCGAACCCCTGGAAAAGTACCCGTTCAACACCCGGGACATCCCGGCACTGTATGCGCGCCTGAGCGGTATTCTCGAAGGCTGGGAGGCCGTGCAGGAACACGCATCGGCGCAGGCGTGGACACTCGCGAAACGGGAGTTTAGCGCCATCCGCAGGGCGTTTTCCAGCGCGGGTCTGGCGCCCGATCTGATGCAGGAACTCGCGGCGAGTGAAGGGGACTCGGAAGCGCACCTTGAAGCCTGCAGCGTGCTGCGTGAAGGTCTGCGGCAAGCGCGCGAAGCCGCGGACATTCTGTCCAGGTCCGCGCAGGACGAACCCGACATGCTTCAGGATACGGTGGTTCTTGAGTGGCTGCAAAACACCACGCAGATACTGTACGACCAATAGCCCGGCATTCAGCGAGAACCGTATCGGTCACCGCGTTTGCAGATACTGCATGATGCTGGAGAAATCCATCGCGCCCTGGCCCTCGGCCTGGTGCTCGCTATACAGCGCCTGCGCCAGCTGACCCATGCGGTTGGCAACGCCACTACTCTCGGCGATATCCATGGCCAGGCCAAGATCCTTGACCATCAGATCCACCATGAATCCCGGCTTGTAATCGTTGCTCGCCGGGGCCGCATCCATGACACCGGGATAGGGGTTGTAGACCTCCAGTGACCAGTTGCGCCCGGAGCTGGCGCTCATGATCTCCGACAGCACCTTCGGATCAAGCCCGTGGCGCGCACCCATTTCCAGCGCTTCGCAGGTGCCGATCATATGGATCGCCAGCAGCATGTTGTTGCAACCCTTGGCCACCTGCCCGGCACCGGCGGGACCGGCGTGGAAGATATTCTTCCCCATGCCGGCCAGGATCAGCCGCGCTTTTTCAAAGGTCATGGGGTCGCCGCCGCACATGAAGGCCAGCGTACCGGCAGCCGCAGCCGCAACACCGCCGGAAACCGGGGCGTCCATGAAGCCGATACCCAGCTTTTCCGCAGCAGCGCCAACATCACGGGCCGTCTGGGCATCAATGGTGGAGCAGTCGAGCACCGTCGTGTGTGGATCGAGCGTTGCCAGCAGACCGTCATCACCGAGATAGATCCCGGTCACGTGCTTGCCGGCGGGCAGCATGGAAAGCACGTAATCCTTGTCGGCAGCCGCGGCCAGTGCCGACTCCGCCACACTCGCGCCGCACTCCGCAAGGGCTGCAGTGGCCTCCGCCGACAAATCGAAGACGGTGACATCATGACCGACTTTCAGCAGGTTGCCGGCCATGGGACCGCCCATGTTGCCAAGACCGATAAATGCGACACGTGCCATGCTGTGTTCTCCGGAAGTTGTTGGCGGTTACGAGTACTAGAGATCAACCAGGGGATTGGTATCCCAGGGCGCGACGAAGAAGGCGTCCAGCACCTCGGCGGGCACGTCACGGGTGGTGGCGTACTGCCAGGCGGGATTGCGGTCCTTGTCGATCAGCAGGGCGCGCACGCCCTCGGCGAATTCCGGGTGGCGGACAATCTGAGTGGCCAGCTGAATTTCCGCCTGGAAAACCTGCTTGAGTGAACTGTGACGGGTGACAGTGAGCTGCCGGTTGATGCGCAGCGCCGCCAGCGGTGATCCGTTGGCGAGGCTGTCCCGTGCCCGGGACAGCCACTTGTCCTCGGTGTTCAGCGCGAGAATGTTGTCGACCACTCCGTGAATCGTATTGGCATCGCACAGGGTGGCAATCTGCTCGCGGTGCGCCGCGACCTGGCCCTCGGGCTGCTGCGCCGCACTCGCCTTCGCCGCCGCACGCAGCACATCGTGCACCAGGCCATGGTTCTCCTCGGGGTCCTGGGTCCAGCTCTGGGCAAGCAGCTGCTCCATGACGCTGTTGCAGCGATCGCTCGTAATGAAGCGGTCTGCCAGGCCCACATACAGAGCATCCGCGGCATTGATGTGAGCGCCCGTGAGGGCGAGAAAGCGTCCGATGCTGCCGGGCATGTGATTCAGGAACCAGCTGCCGCCCACGTCGGGGAACAGGGCAATGGTGATCTCGGGCATCGCAATACGCGTCGTCTCCGTCACCACCCGATGACTGCAGCCGGCCATGATGCCCAGGCCACCGCCCATGACGATGCCGCTGCCCCAGCAGACAATTGGCTTGGGATAAGTATGCAGTGTGTGGTTCATGCGGTATTCGTGGGTGAAGAAACTCTCTGCGTAAAGGCAGGGCCCACCGGGCTTTTCCACTGCCGACGCGTGCAGCGCCTGCACGTCGCCGCCTGCACAGAGCGCGCGGTCGCCGCTGCCGGCGATGAACACGGCGGCGATGTTGTCATCACGACGCCAGCGATTCAGTGCCGCCTGAATCAGCTCGACCATCTCCAGCGTGAGCGAGTTAAGCGTTTTCGGTACGTTCAGCGTGATGACGCCGAGCGCGCCCTGGGCGGAGTCCTGTTCGGTAATCAGCACCGGTGAATCTGACATGTCGTATCCTGTCTGCTGTTGGCGTCTATCGAAAGCTATCGGCGTGCGGGCGCTAGCGTATCACCGCCAGCGCCCCGTCCATCAACATTCGGCGGCTGATAATCACGCGCATGATCTCGTTGGTGCCCTCGAGAATCTGGTGCACGCGGGTGTCGCGCACGTGTCGCTCTATGGGGTATTCCTTGATATACCCGTAGCCCCCGAACAGCTGCAAGGCCTCGTTGCAGATGCGGAAACCAGCATCCGTGGCGAAGCGCTTGGACATGGCACAATACGTGGTCGCCTCGGGTGCCTTGTTATCCAGTTTGCTGGCGGCCAGGCGGATCATCTGCCGGGCGGCAACCAATTCGGTGAGCATGTCGGCGAGCTTGAACTGGGTGGCCTGGAAAGTGGCAATGGACTGGCCGAACTGCTCGCGCTCCTGCACATAGGCAGCGGCCTCCTCCAGCGCCTGCTGCGCAGTGCCGACGCTGCAGGTGGCAATGTTGATACGCCCGCCATCCAGCCCTTCCATGGCAATGGCAAAGCCCTGCCCTTCCTTGCCAAGGCGATAGCGCAGCGGAACGCGCACGCTGTCGAAGGTCACGGTGCGGGTCGGCTGTGCATTCCAGCCCATCTTCTCTTCCTTCTTGCCGTAGCTGATGCCCTCGGCATCCGCCGGCACCAGCACGGCGGTCACGCCTTTGGCCCCCTCATCACCGGTGCGCAGCATCACTACCAGCACGTCGGTTTCACCGGCACCGGAAATGAACACCTTGCTGCCGGTAATGACGTAGTCATCGCCATCGCGTTCGGCGCGGGTGCGGAGCTTGGCCGCATCGGAGCCGGCGCCGGGCTCGGTGAGGCAGTAGGAGGCCAGCTTTTCGCCGGTGACCAGCGACGGGCACCATTCATCGATGGTCTGCTCGTTGCAGTACTTGCCAATCATGCTGGTGGCCATGTTGTGGATGGTCAGGAAGGCCGCGGTGGTGGTGCAGCCCCTGGACAGCTCCTCCACGATCAGGCTGGCATCCAGCCGACCCATACCCAGGCCACCCGCAGACTCCGGCGTGTACATGCCCATGAAACCGAGCTCACCTGCTCGGGCCAGGACATCTTTCGGGAATACCGATTCGGCATCCCAGAGCGCGGCGTTGGGCGCCAGTTCCTTCTCCGCAAAGGCCTTGGCGCTGTCGACATAGGCCTGCTGGTCTTCACTCAATGCAAAATCCACGTATTGTCTCCCGTCCCGCCTGGTTTACCTGGCTTCAGCGCAGGTTGATGCTCATGTTCGGCTGCCCATCACCGGTCGCAGCCGGCTCCTGGAAGCTCCACTTCGCGGTAATGGTCTTGGTTTCGGTATAGAAGCGCACCGCCTGCTTGCCGTAGGCGTGCAGGTCGCCGCGGAAGGAACCGCGCCAGCCAGTGAAGGAGAAAAAGGGCAGCGGCACCGGAATCGGGATGTTGATCCCCACCTGGCCCACCAGGATCTCATGCTGGAACTTGCGCGCTGCCCCGCCGGAGGCCGTAAACAGAGAAACCCCATTGCCGACCTCAAGACTGTTGATCTGGGCGATGGCTTCCTCCAGGGTTTCCACCTGCATGCAACACAGCACCGGCCCAAAGATCTCCTCCCTGTAGATACTCATCTCCGGTGTGACATCCCGGAACAGCGTGGGGCCAACCCAGTTACCGTCGGGATAGCCCGCCACGGTGCAGTCACTGCCGTCGAGCAGGCAAGTCGCGCCCTCCTCGGTACCGGACTTGATCAGCCCCAGCACGCGCTCTCGGGCCTGAGGGGAAATCAACGGACCATAGGCGGCCGAGGCGTCGTTCCAGGCGCCCGGCTGCGCCGTGGCAAGGCGCTCGGCCAGGGCATCAATCAGCTGGCTGGAGTCGCCGACGAACATGGCGACTGAAATGCCCATGCAGCGCTGCCCGCCGGCACCCACCGATGACCCCACCAGGGCGTTCAGCACCGCGTTCGGATCCGCGTCCGGCATGATCACCATGTGGTTCTTGGCGCCCATCATGCACTGCACGCGCTTGCCCGCTGCCGTGCCGGTACGGTAAATCTGCTCGCCGACGTGGCTGGAACCGACAAAGGACGCCGCCTTTACGTCCGGGTGCTCCAGCAGCTGGTTGGCCTGGTCGGGGCCACCTTGAACCATGTTGAGCACACCTTTGGGCGCTCCCGCCTCGATAAACAGCTCCACCAGCCGCACCGGCGTCAGGGGCACCTGCTCCGACGGCTTGAGAACGAAGGTATTGCCGGCGGCGATGGCCAGCGGAAACATCCACAGCGGGATCATGGCCGGGAAGTTGAAGGGGGTAATGCCGACGCAAACGCCCAGCGGCTGTAAATAGGTGTAGGTGTCGATGCCGTTGGCGACGTTCTCTACCGTCTCGCCCATCATGTTGGACGGGATGTTGGCCGCCTGCTCCACAACTTCGATACCGCGCCACACGTCGCCCTTGGCGTCCTCGAAGGTCTTGCCCGTGTCGTGGGCGAGGATTTCGCCGAGTTCGTCGTGATGCGCCTTGAGCAGCGCCTGATAGCGCATCATCAGGCGCGCCCGCTCCGCCACCGGCACGTCTCGCCAGGTCTGGAAGGCCTCCATGGCACTGGCCACGGCCACATCCACCTCATTTGCAGTGGCGAATGGCACTTCAGCAAGCACGGCCTGCGAGGCCGGATTGACGACATTGCGCTTTTCATTGCTCGCGCTCTGGACGAACTCGCCGTTGATAAACAGCGGAACCTGACGGGTCATGCAACACCTCTGACTGACGTTATCGTGATAGTCATCCAACTCTAGCAGCTGCATCGACCCCCTGCCATTGACGAAATTGCGGGATACATGGACTATCTTGCTGACACCCACACCAGCGGGAGAGAATCCACAATGAGCGCACCATCAGACTGGCCACTGCCACCAGAAGGCATACGCTTCGTCTCGCCCGGGTTTATCCTGGCGGCCCTGCAGCGCAACCCCCTGACCCGGGATTGCTTCCCCACCGCCATGGGATTCTATCCGCATGCACACGGCCACCATATGCGCCGGGAGCAACACGACGACAATCTCGTGATCTACTGCACGGCCGGACACGGCGTGCTGCAGGCCGGTGGCTCCAGCCACCCCGCCGGTCCCGGTAGCCTGATGCTGCTGCCCCAGGGACTTGCCCACGAGTACCATGCCAGTAGCCGCAACCCCTGGCACCTGTACTGGGTACACTGCCGCGGCGACAACGCGGGTGCCTTCCTGGATTATCTGGGCTACCGCCCGGGGAAGCCGGTGGTGGAGGTAAATATGCACCCCGCGCTGAGCGCCAGCTTCGACAGCCTGCTTACGGTACGCAGCACCGGCTACAGCCTGGCCGCCTTTGTCAACGCTGCCAACCACCTGCGCCACCTGTTCACCCAGTTTGCGCTGGCCGCGAGCCAGCGTCGCGCCGCGCAGCCCGGCGAACTGGACCTCGCGCGCCTGCAGGACTACATGCGCGCCAACATCGACAAGCGCCTGTCACTAGACGATCTGGCCCGGCTTGCCAACCTGTCGCGCTTCCACTTTGCCAACCGCTACAAGGCTCTGACGGGCTACTCGCCGATCAAGCACTTCCTGCACCTGAAAATGGAGGCGGCCTGCCGCATGCTGGATACCTCGCGATGCAGCATCGGCAGTATTGCCCAGGAGCTGGGCTATACGGATGCGCTGTATTTTTCGCGGGCGTTCAAGGGGGTGGTGGGGTTGTCGCCGAGGGATTATCGGGAGTCGGTAAGGCGGTGAAGTAAGTATCACCCGGACCACAATTTCCGTGAACATCAGATGTGATCCGGTGTAAGGTTTCCGCAGCCACCGAGGAAACACGCCATGCCAGACTGCCTTCTGAAAACCGTTGCAACGGTCGCGACACTGCTCGCGACATTGCTCACCTTCCCTGCCCTCGCTCAGGTTACGGCTGACCCCCAACGCATCCAGGCGCGCATCGACAAGCTCGCGACCTTCGGCGGCACGGCGGACGGTGGCACCTCCCGGCCGGGCTTTGGCGAAGCGGACAAGCAGGCGCGGGAATGGCTGCTGCCAGAGCTTGCAAAACTGGGCCTGAGGATTCGCGTGGATGCGGCCGGCAATATCATCGCCACGCGGCCCGGCACCGATCCCCAACTGCCCGCGGTCGCCTTCGGCTCGCATATCGACTCCGTACCCAACGGGGGCAGTTATGACGGGCAGGCCGGTACCGTCGCTGCCATGGAGGTCATGTCCATGCTCAAGGCGGCAGACATCGCCACCCGCCATCCCCTGGAGCTGATCGTTTTCGTGGCCGAGGAGGATGGGCTCTTCGGCAGCGCCGCAATGATCGGCAAGCTCACCGCGGACGAGCTCGACTTTGTCACCAACAGCGGCCGCAGCGCCGCCAAGGGCATGGACTTTGTGGGCGGCATGAGCGGGAAGGTGGCCATGGCCGAGCGCTCAGCGGAGGAGCTCGCTGCCTTTATCGAACTGCACATCGAGCAGGGTCCCTACCTCGACGATGCCGGCATCGATATCGGCATTGTGGAGGGCATCGTGGGTATCGAGCAGTGGAACATCACTGTGGAAGGTAGCGCCAACCATGCGGGCACCACGCCGATGAACGCGCGGCAGGACGCACTTCTCGCCGCCTCGAAACTGGTTGTCGCAGTGAACGACTCCGTGAACGCCGTCGGCGGGCGGCTGGTAGGCACGGTGGGTGAGCTTGCGGTACACCCGAACGTGTCGAATATCGTGCCCGGCCGCGTGGAACTGTCGCTGGAGATGCGCGATCTGGACAGCACGCAGATTGCCGACGCCTTTTCACGTATCCGCGAACGCGCCGATGCCATTGCAGAGGTCGGCCATGTGGAGATCGCCATCGAGCACGCCCTATCCCACACCGCGGCGCCGACAGACCCGCAGATTCAGGCGGCAATCCGGGCCGCGGCAGACGAGCTCGGCTACAGCAGCATGACGATGCCAAGCGGTGCAGGCCACGATGCGCAGAACATGGCCGCGCGCTGGCCGACAGGGATGATTTTTGTGCCCAGCCGCGATGGCGTGAGCCACTCACCGCGGGAATACACAAGCAAGGAGGCGCTGGCGAAGGGGGCGGAGGTACTGTACCGAGCGGTACTGTCGCTGGGCAAGTAGCGAGTAAAATGAAAGGTCGACAGACCAGCTTCGCTCTACCACTGCGCCGAGCAAGCCAGTTGCGCCAGATACGTTCCACCGCGTGCCGGAAGCGGCCGGCCATGCGTAATCCCATCACCCATAGCACATGAGAGAACTCGGCATGACTTACACTTTGATACACAACCCCGGCTGTGGATCTTCCAAGAAGGGTCTGGCCCTGCTTGAGTCGGAGGGTATTGCGCCCACGATCCGCAAATACATGAACAAGACAGAGCAATTGAGTGAAGCAGAACTGCGGGATATCGCTGTCAGGATGGGCAAGGTGAGCCCCCGGGCGTTTCTGCGTGACAAGGATGCCGCAGCTGCAGGGCTGGCCACCGATGCTGACGATGATGCGGTCTTCGCTGCCATGGCCGCCAACCCCAGGCTCATTCAGCGCCCTATCGGTATCAACGGCAAAAAGGCCGTACTTGGCCGACCTAACGAGCGCCTGCTGGAGATTCGCTGAGGCGCTGCTTGAAACCTGGTATGGCGACGGCGTCAAACCCGGCCTGCTGCAGGCGTCCAACGATGATCGCGTGCTGAATTCTGCACTGAGCGCCTGGATGCCGTGGGTAGGTGAGATGCGGTGGCTGGCCGTCGAGCCCGACAGTGGCAGCGCATTAGGGACTTCAGACAGTCTGCAGGGGTTGAGGTGCGAAAGAGTGAACGTGTGTTCCGCCCGGACCTTCCCTGACCCTGTAGACCGGGGATGCTCGGGAAACGGCGCATGAAAATCTCCGCGGAGATTGCTGGTCCCAGATCTTTGGTGGATGTCGAGCTGCCCGTCTGGTTACTCGCCCAGCGACCACTCCGCCAGCTGCTGATCCGACTTCAGCCGCGCACGCTGGTGACGCATCGCCTGGTAGATATCGTCCAGCGCCGGTGAATCCGACAGGCCGGGCAACGAGGTCACTGCCTCGAGTCGGAAGCGCTCCCGCCATTCTGTTGTCGCATAAGCCATCTCCCACCAGTCCACGATGCGCTCGCGCGCGTCGTTCAGTGTCTCGGCGGAGGGCAGGCGATCTCCCTTGCGCATATTAATCTCGGCACGCGCCGGCACCAGGTTCCACAGGTCATTGTTCAGCCAGCGCGACCAGGGAAAGCAGTGATCGATATGGGCGATGCGCAGCGGTCGATCCGACCAGACACACGACAGCCGACGGCCCGCTTCACGCAGCTGAAGTACGCGGTCGGTGGCGATTCGCGTATCGCGCCTGCCCTCCTCCCACTCGAAAACGCGGGCGTCGATGCTGCCGTCCCCGACGCCCCAGGATCCGGTGAGGGTCGTCCACTCCCGCAGAATAGCCGGCTCGAGCCAGCAGGCGTACTGGCCAAGGGTCTGCCAGATAGCCACAGGAATTCGCAGGGTGCCGAACTGCGCGAGATACTCGGGCGAAATACGCACACGCTCGCGCTTTCTGCGGAGTTTCCCGGGTTCCACCGTGAAAATCCGGTTCGAAGTGCCCGGCCAGGTGGTGTAGTGCACGGGCATTTTCCGGATAGTCGCGCAGGCGTCGCGAAGGGCCCCGGTAAGGATTTCGCCGCGCGCAATATCCAGCTCGCCGCCCACCCGCAGGTCGTAGGTAGACAACTGCCCGAGCTGGTAGAAGGCCTCACCCGCGAACCCAAGACCGCGTGACGCGTTGTTGGTCACCTGGACCCGGTGCTGCAGCACTAGCGGCCGATACTGCTTGAGCCAGTATAGGCCAACCACACCAAACGGAATCTCTACGTCGTCATCCGTGCGCCTGCTGACAATGCCGGGCAGGCCCTCGGCGATGCGCGTCAGGACTCTCAGCAGTCCGAGCTTGTAGGAAGAGGACTTGCGATCATTGACGATGACGTGGCGCAGAAGCGGCAGGCTGCCGGTACCATCATCCGGCACCGACACCACCACCGTCTCCCACTCGAGATGTTCACGTCCGCTCGTGTCCGGACGTCGCTCGCGCAGCGTGACGACCACGGCGCGGGATCGCGCGAAGTTTTCGATTTCCCCGGCAGTTACCGGATGGAAACCGCGCCGGTGATTTTCTTCCTCGTCGGAGCCGTGACGCAGGGTAATGATCAAATGCCCACCGGGCTTCAGCAGTTCGGTGAGGATGCGGAAGCTACGTTCCCGTGAGCCTGGCGCCACATGCATCCACACGGCACTCAGCAGCACCACATCGAAACGGTGCCCCATCGCCCTCAGTTTTTTCAGGTCCGGCAGGCTGTCATCCAGCCAGGTGACATTAGAATTGGATTGACTCGTGGCCTGCTCGCGCATGCCGGCGCTGGGTTCCACGGCAATGACATCCCAGCCCTTTCCCGCCAGCCAGTTGGCATCGCGGCCGGACCCGGCGCCGATGTCACAGGCAAAACCTGTGGTTCGCTCCCGCAGCAACGAGAGCCAGGGCGCGTGAACGACTTCCGGATTCATTGCGTTGTAGCGCGCAGCGCGTTCCGCTGCGTGACTGTCATAATCATCGGGCATGCGCTGGAGCATACGGTGTTTCGTCATGTGATCAAGCCTTCCGGGATCACCCAGACGCAGTCCTCAACAGGCCGGATGTCTGGGGCGAGCCATCGACAGACGCAGGGGCGTTCACAGCGACTTTTTCTGGAAGTAGCTCACTCCGGGCAGCCCCTCGAAATGATCGTCAGAAGTCACCAGTTCTACATCGTACTTGCGGGCACTGGCGTAGATGACCGCATCGGCAAAGGCGAGCTTGTGGGATAGCGACAGATCTGCGGCCATCAGCGCGAGATCGGAACTCAGGGGTACGACAAGACTGTCATGGGACAACGCAATGATATCCAGCGCCGTGTTTTCATCAGATTCCCGCTTGACCCATTTGTAAAGTTCGTACTGGACCGTGCTGGGCACCAGTAGCTCCGCGGGGTCCTGCATGTATGGAGCGAAACTCTCTGCCAACATGCCCTCGGTAAGCCACTCGATCCAGCCGCAGGTATCCACCAGGGTCATTTGTAGCGCTCCAGGCGCTCGCCGTGGTCTCGATATTTACCAGGATTGGCCCCCATCAACAGGCCCCGCACCTCGTCCAGACGTCGAATGGGTGCCAATACAATGGTGTCGCCCTTGGTAATGATCGCGAACTTCTGGCCAGCGTGCAGATGCATCTCCTCGCGAATGGCCTTGGGGATGGACAGCTGGAACTTGCTGGACAGGGTGACAGATGGCATGCCGCCCTCCTTACAAAACAATGATCGATAGAGAATACGTAAAATACAACAGTTTTTACTGTCGAGACAATGGGTTTTATGCGCCCCATCAGCCCCCTGACAGGCGCAACATCCCCTCCCGCTGAATCCGCAGTGGACGCGGCGAGCGGTCAACGGATAGCTTCACCTCCAGCCGGTAGGGCAGGCCGCTTTGCGGCGGATTGCTCATCAGGTCGCGCAGCAGCGCCAGGGAACCCAGCACGCCGGCGCTGGCTTCCAGGTCGACCACGTCCTCGCCGTAGCCGGGAATGCTCACCGGTTCGGCGCTGACACCGGACAGCACCCGCTCATCTCGAAGATACACCTGATAGTGCAGTCCATCGACATTCAGCGGCAGCGTATTCGGGTTGAGAACGCGCAGCTGTACTGCGAAGCGGGCCTGCATGCCGCGGGACGTCAGGGGCTTCAGTCCGACGAGATCGATCTCGGGCGTATCAAAATTGACCAGAGACGTGGCGCAGCCGGTCAGCAGGGCCAGCAGCGCCCCGAGGGCCAGTGGGAAAAAAGTCCGTAGCATGGTGCCATCCCGCGGGAAATTCGCGCAAAGTGTAACCCGTAAGGCTGTCACTGCGAGCAGCGCCTAAAACCCCTATACTCGCGCGAAAACGCGACGTGGTAGATGCACAATGCCCGAAGCCCCGAAAAAACTCATCCTCGAGACGCTGACAGCACACCTCCAGAATTCGCCGCTGACGGTCGTTGAATGGGACCACAATTTCCGCGTCACCTTCTGGTCCGGTCAGGCCGAGCAGATCTTCGGCTGGCGGGAAGAGGAGCTTCTCGGCAAGCATCCGTCAGACTGGCGCTTCATGCACGAGGAGGACGAAGCCGCCATCTCCAAGGTTATGCGCAACCTTGTCAGCGGCGGAGTGCCGAGAAACATCAGCAAGAACCGCAACTACACCCGCGACGGTCAGGTTCTGCACTGCGAATGGTACAACTCGGTGCTGACCGATGCGTCGGGCACTGTCGTCTCGGTGCTGTCGCTGGTACAGGATGTCACCGGAAAAGTGACGATGGAGGAGCAGCTCCGTCAGCTGCAGAAAATGGAGGCCATCGGGCAGCTCACCGGTGGCATTGCGCATGATTTCAACAACCTTCTCACCGTCATTCTCGGCAACGGCGAATTGCTGACAGAAATGCTGGAGGACCAGCCGGACATGGCTGTGCTCGCGGATACAGTGACCAATGCCGCGCGCAAAGGCGCGGACCTGACTCACCAGCTACTTGCATTTGCGCGACAGCAACCTCTGCAGCCGCAGGCAATCGACGTCAATGCGCTGCTGGAGACCACGCGTGACCTGCTGCGCAGGACGCTCGGCGAACACATAGAGCTGACGCTCGGCCTCGGGAAGGATCTGCCGCCCGCTCTGGTCGATACCGGACAACTGGAGTCCGCCATTCTCAACCTATGCCTGAATGCTCGCGACGCCATGTCGGAAAGTGGCCACCTCACGATCGAGAGCAGTTTCGTCCACCTCGACCAGGATTATGCGGACAGGCACACGGAGGTCACGCCGGGCGGCTACGTCCTTGTGGCGATCTCGGATACCGGCGAGGGCATTCCGCCAGATCGCCTCGAGAAAGTCTTTGAGCCATTTTTCTCGACAAAAGGCCCGGGCAAGGGCAGTGGGCTGGGCCTGTCCATGGTGTTCGGTTTCGTCAAGCAGTCACGCGGACACATCAAGATCTATTCTGAAGTGGGCGAGGGCACGACAGTGCGCATGTACCTGCCGCCGTCCCCGGAGAGCGCCCCACCGGCCACCCGGCGACCACCAGCCAACCCGAAGGCAGGCACGGAAACTATCCTGCTGGTGGAAGACGACGAGCTGGTACGCCAGTACGCCAGTACGCAGCTCTCGATGCTGGGCTATCGCGTCATGGTCGCAAGCAATGGTCTGGAAGCCATGGACATCGTCAACCAGCACGATGACATCGACCTGCTGTTCACAGATGTCGTCATGCCCGGCGGCATTAACGGTCCGACCCTCGCGCGCCAGGCCTGCGAGCGGCGTCCGCGGCTGAAAGTCCTGTATACGTCGGGCTACACGCAGAATGCCATCGTGCATCACGGACGTCTGGATGCGGGCGTGCTCCTGCTCAGCAAGCCCTACCATCGCGCAGAACTCGCGCGCATGGTGCGACAGGCGCTCGACACGGCGTAAGCGTAGATCAGCGCTTGTACTGCGTCGGGCAATAACCCCTACTGACTGCCGGATCGCGCAGGGCGCCGTGCTTGGTCTTGCGACCACTCACCCGCGCGCGCCACAGGCGGAAAGAACCAGGCTTGAGATGCCGGCGCATCAGCTTGATCACGCCCGCCTCATTGAGGCCATACAGGGCCTGGATGGCTTCAAAGGGCGTCCGGTCCTCCCAGGCCATTTCGATAACGCGCGATGTGTCGGCAGCTGACAGACGTTTCATGGCATTGCGTCAGTCGTAGACCGCTGCATTGGCGCAATGCCGCATGCGCTCTCCCGACAGTGCCGCCAGCGCGTTGTCCACTGCCATATCGGCCATGCGCCGTCGCGTGGCGGCTGTTGCACTGCCGATGTGCGGTGTGAGCACCACATTGGGCAGGGTCAGGAGCGGATTATCTGGCGCTGCCGGCTCACGAGAGAATACGTCGATACCCGCGGCCAGCAGGCGACCCTCGGCGAGCGCGCTGGCCAGGGCCCCCTCATCCACAATGCCGCCACGCGCTGTGTTCACCAGTACCGCATCGCTTTTCATGAGCGCGATACGGTCTGCATTGATAAGGTTGCGCGTGTCATCACTTAATGCGACAGTTATCACAACGAAATCGCTTTGTGCCAGCAGGTCTTCCAGTGCTACCTGCGCGACGCCAGGTTCATCCCGCGTTGAGCGGTTCCAGCCCAGGACCTGCATGCCGAAACCGCTTGCGCGTCTCGCCACGGCAGTACCGATGGCACCGAGCCCGACGATGCCGAGTGTCGCACCGGCAATATCCTTGCCGACAAAGAAGTCCGGCGACCAGGCATTCTCAGGCGTCCAGTGGCCCTGGCGGATGAAGCGATCGGCCTCGACCACGCGGCGCGAGGCCGCCATCAGCAGGGCGAAGGTGGTGTCGGCGGTGGTCTCCACGAGAACGCCGGGCGTATGCCCGACGGGAATGCCGCGTTCTGTTGCCGCCGCCAGGTCTATGTGGTCGACCCCCACCGACATGCTGGAGATAAAGCGCAGCGTCGGGAGCATCTCCAGCAGCGCGCGATCAATACGATCGGTGAGCAGGCAGACAACGCCATCGGCGTCGCTCAGTTCCTCGCGCAAAGCGCCACCGGGCAGCAGGCCCGGACCGAGCCAGACGTTCATGTCACTTTGCTGGCACAGCGCGTGGATGCGTTCGCCGGGGAGTTGATGAGTCACAAACACTTTATGCATGGTGGAAGCTTAGCCTATTCCGTCACGCAACATAACTGGAACCGGGCGTCTGTCGCACGGTCTCACAACGATAAATAGCGAGTTATCAACACTATGGACGACAAAGTTTTTCTCAACGCCGACTTCTCGCGGCGAGTTGCGGTAGATACCGAAGAGATGGAGTGGGTACCGAGTCCGGGTGGACATGTGCTGCGCAAGCGGCTGCACCTGGTGGGTCGTGCGGAAGCGGGGCAGGTCACCTCGCTGGTGCGCTATTTACCGGACTCTGAATTCCCCGAGCACAACCACCCGGACGGAGAGGAGATACTGGTGCTTGAGGGCGTCTTCTCTGACGAGACGGGCGATTACCCGGCAGGATCCTACCTGCTCAACCCGGAAGGCTTCTCGCACAAGCCGTTTTCCCGCGAGGGCTGCCTGCTGTTCGTGAAGCTCAGACAGTACCCGGGGCAGGACCGCGAGCGCATTGCCGTACAGACTGCCGAGCAGCCCTGGCGCTCCAGCGTACGCAAGGGTGCCAGCTGGAAAAAACTCTATGCCCAGGAGCCCTACACGGACTTCTCGCGGCTGGAGGCCTGGGACGAGCCGGCATCGCTGGGCCGCATTAACTTCCCGGGCGGCGCCGAGATCCTGGTCATTCGCGGCGAATTCAGTGACGAGCACGGCCACTATACCCAGTACAGCTGGCTGCGCGTACCGGAGGGCGGCAGCATTACGCCAACCTCTAACAGCTACTGTGAGGTATTTATCAAGGAGGGGGGATTCGCTTACCTGCGCGCCGCCTGAGATGGCCCCTGGGCAAGGGTTTGCCCGAGTCTGCTATGACGGCCTCACTCGCCCTGCCAGCGCGAGACAGCGTCACTGTGCAGACCGAACAGGTCGAGTGCGCGCCCCACGCTCTGGGTAACCATCGCATCGATGGATTCGGGCCGGTTGTAGAACGCCGGTACCGGCGGGGCAATGATCGCGCCCATTTCGGTGACCTGGGTCATGCTGCGCAGGTGGCCCAGGTGCAGGGGAGTTTCACGCACCATCAACACCAGGCGCCGCCGCTCCTTGAGCACCACGTCCGCGGCGCGGGAGAGAAGTGTGGAGGTAACGCCGGACGCGATCTCCGACAGGCTGCGAATAGAGCAGGGCGCAATCAGCATGCCCTCGGTAATGAACGAGCCGCTGGCAATGGATGCACCGATGTTCTTCACCGCATGGACTTCACTGGCCAGCGCTTTCACCTCCGCACTGGACATCGCCATTTCGTAGTGCAGCGTCAGCTCTGCCGAGCGGCTCATTACCAGATGCGTCTCCACTTCTGCGGCGCGCAGCAGCTCCAGTGCGCGAACGCCAAGCGCAATGCCGGACGCGCCGGTAATGCCTACAATGATTCTCTGGGTCATCGGAATAGGGTGTGCCTTATAGGGTCGGGGCCGGAGCGGACCTGACCCCAGAGAGGGGGCCTTCGCCCGCTAGTGTTTTCCGCCTGCGATGGATTCTAGCATCTTTGCCATGTGCGCATGCAGCATCTGCATGCCCTTGAGCGGCCGCACCATGACCTTGAACTCGCAGATACGGCCATCCGCCGCAAAGGTCATGATGTCGACGCCGTTGATCTCAATGCCGTCTACCGTGCAGGTGAATTCCAGCACCGCATGATCATCGCTGACCACCTCCTTATCGTAGCGGAAGGTGTCATTGAACACGCTCATGGCGCTGGTCAGGTACATGAGAGTGCGCGGCTTGCCGACCTGGGGCGTATGCACTACGGGTGAATGGAACACACAGTCGTCAGAGATGATCTCTCCGAGACGGGCCGTATCCTTGCTGGCGACAATCTCGTGCCAGATGTCGATGGCCTGCATGCTTGGCTCCTTGGCTCATGGATTCAGGTCCGATTGGGACCGGGTCCGATTCGGACCCGACCCCGCAAGAAAGGATTGTATCGCCTGCAGCGCCGCAGGTTCCATGAGCGTGGGCGCATGGCCGACCCGGGGTACTTCTACCACTTGAAGATCACTGTCCATGTCGCGCATGCGCTCTACGCATTCCGCCGCGAGAATGTCGGAGAGCTCGCCGCGTACCACCAGCATCGGGATATCGACGATGGCCTCAAACAGCGGCCACAGATCCGGCGGCACTGCGCCGGAATCCACGTCAGTCATCGCCTTGGCGATGGCGGGATCATAGGCAAGCACCGGCACACCATCGCGCTCCATATACAGCGCCCGGGCAAAGGTCAGCCAGTCGTCATCCGTGTAATCGGGGAAGGCCTCACCATTGATTTCGCGGGTGCGCGCCACCGCGTCGTCCCAATTGCGCGCAGGAGCGACCTTGCCGACGTAATGCTGAATGCGCGCCAGACCCCTGGGGTCGATCTCCGGGCCAATATCATTGATGACCATCGAGACAATACGCGACGGCTTCTGGCTCGCCATGATGAACGCCATCAGGCCACCCATGGAAGTCCCGATCAGCACTGCCTTGCTGATGGCCAGCGTGTCCAGCAGATGAAACATATCGTCAGCATAGGTGAGCGGGGTGTAGTTGGCCGGGTTGCTGTCGTAGTCAGAGCGCCCGCGACCGCGCTGCTCGGCCACAATCACCCGGCGTTCTGCGGCCAGGGTAGAGGCAAGCCCCTCAAAATCGGCGGAGTTGCGCGACAGCCCATGCATGCACAGCACCGGCGGCAAGCCCGAGGACGCCGGTCCCGGGTAATCCCGGGCGTACAGGCGCAGGCCGCCTGGACTCTGATACCAGACATCGCGGTATTCACTCATAAACACGCTCTCCATATTGCTGCCGCAGTTCGCGCTTGAGTATCTTGCCATTCGGGTTGCGAGGCAACTCATCCACCAGCAACAGGTCCGTCAGGCGCTGCTGCCTGCCCAGACGCTGATTGGCCCAGTGCAGCAGTTCCGCCGGCTGCAGCGACTGTGCGGCCACCACGAGCGCCAGCGGCGTCTCGCCCCAGCGACGGCTGGGCACGCCGATAACCGCCACGTCGTCAACATCTGGGTGGGCGTGCAATTCCGCCTCAATGTCCTGTGGATAGACGTTCTGGCCGCCCGAAAGAATCATGTCTTTCTTGCGATCGACGATGTAGAGAAATCCCTCGGCATCCACATAGCCGATGTCCCCGGAGCGCAGCCAGATCCTGCCATCGTCATCCCGGTAGCAGGCATCGGCATTGGCCGCGTCCCGCTGCCAGTAACCGGGCATCGTGATGCGGCCACGGGAAACGATCTCTCCCGCCGTTCCAGTGCCACAAAAACCATCATTGTCATCGATTATGGCGATATCAGTGCCGATCAGCGGCCTTCCCACCGACTGCCAGCGACCTTCGGCATCCTCCGGATCCAGCGTCGTGATAATACCCTCGGTCAGTCCGTAAAGCTCGATGATGCCGCAGGGGAACTCGGCGAAAACGGCCTGCTTGAGGCTCTCGTGCAGCGGCGAACCACAGCTCATCATGCCCTGCATGCTGGACAGATCCCGCGGCCGCTCGCGCTGCGCGGCGACCACGCGCTGGAACTGGATTGGCACCATCGCGGTGTGCGTAATACCCAGATCCTGCACCGCATTCAGAAAACGCGCCGCATCGAAGTGCTCATGCACCACCAGCGTGCCACCGGCAAGCACAGTACACAGCATCGCCACCCAGGATATGTTGGAATACAGACCAATGGTCAGCAGTGTTCTGGCCGCACCGTGGTACCGCAGGGCGATGGCCAGATCGTAAGCCCAGTCGCGCCGACCGCGATGCGTGTGCAGAATGCCCTTGGGGAGCCCGGTCGTACCCGAGCTGTAAATGATGTTGAGTGGCGCCTCCGGGTCCAGTGCGATGGCCGGCAGATGCACCGGCTGACCGTCACACAGGGCATGCAATCTTTCCCAGCCGTCGCCCACGCCGTCAGCTACAGGCTCCGTTTCAGCGTCATCACTGCACAGCAGCAGGACCAGCGACGCCGGCAGGCGGTCGCGCAGGGCATCCATCCGGCGCCGCTGGTCTGATGTGACCACCAGGGCTCGCACCCCCGCATCTTCGAGCATGGCCAGCATGGCCTCATCGGATACCGACAGATTCAGCGGCACAGAGACCGCGCCTGCAGCGAGGGTACCGAAGAGCGCCTGCACCATCGGCAGACCGTTGCTCATGACGATGCCGACACGGTCCCCGGGATGAATGCCACGCGCCGCGAGGCCGTGGGCAAAGCGGTGGTTGGCGGCACAGAAGGCACGCCAGTCAAGACGCTCATCGCCACAAATCACGGCATCGCGGCTGCCGCGCCACTTGCCGTGGAGCGCAAGGATCTCGGGCAGTAGCGGGGCCGCAGAAGGAAAGACTGTCACGGTATGGCTCATTGCGGGCTAGAAGCGGTACTCGACCGTGGCCGTCCATGTGCGCGGCGGCGCATAGAACACCGTCGTGTTGTTCTCAAGGCCCAGGGTAGACGGGCAGCCGCCCTCGCCGAAACAGTAACCGGCGGTCTTGACGTCCTCATCAGTCAGATTCTTGCCGTGCAGGCCAAGCATCCAGGCCTCATCCATGCTGGTCCAGACCACGCTGGCGTTGATCAGGTCGTAGGCATCCTGGTCGATGACGGGTGCCGGCAGCTCGAACTGGGTAATCTCGCTCTTGTAGGACCAGTTGGCCATGAGGCGCAGATCACCGTCGCGCAGCGGAGTCACGTAAGTCGCGCCGATGAAGGCCATTTCCTCCGGCGTGTTCTGGATGGCGCGCTGGTCCGATACGTCAATGCCATTTACCAGCCACTCATCGATAGAGGTGTCGAGCAGGCTGGCGGAGAACTGCATGCTGAAATTTTCGGTCAGCAGCACGTTGCCCTCGATTTCCAGACCGGCAATGGTGGACTCCGCGGCGTTGGTGACGGTGCCGACAAAGGTATCATTGACGCCATCGCCGTCGCTGTCCGCACCAACCGAGCCCGGAATCTGCATGTCCGAATACTCACTGTAGAACAGGGCGATATTGGTGATGGCGCGCCCCTGCAGCCAGGTGGCCTTGAAGCCCAGCTCAAAGGAATCCAGCTCTTCGGCGTCAAAGCCGCGCTCTACCTCGGGGGTGGCAAAGTTGGCACCGCGCGGATCGAAGCTGCCGGCCTTCCAGCCCTGGCTGTAGCCCGCATACACCGTCATATCGTCGTTCAGCAGATAGCTGATGTTGACCCGCGGAGAGAAATCGTAGAACGTCCGGCTGGCCTCGAAGTCGCTGGTTGCGGCCAAAAGAATGGCGCTCTCGTTGCCGAGGAACGGTGAACCGGTCCCGAGGTAGTTACCCCGAAAAATATCCGCATCGCGCTGATCTTCGGTATAGCGGCCGCCGACTGACACCGACAGGTGCGGCGTGAGGTTATAGGTGATGTCGGCAAACGCCGACCAGGCCTCGGTTTTCACCGTACCGCCGGTATAGGCGGTGATGCCGCCGGGGGCAAGCTGCCCGAGCACCACATCAAAGTCGTTGGCAGCCTCGACGTCGAGGTAGTAGTAACCAAGCACGGCGTTCCAGCGATCGCTGTTGAAAAGCAGCTGGAATTCCTGGCTGGTCTGCTCATTGTCGTAGATGACCGGCGCATCGAAGTCGGGTACAGCCAGGCCATCGAAGTCGATCACGGATTCGGTGTAATCCTCCCGCGCCGAGGTAATCGACCGCAGGGTAATCTGCTCGTTGAGCTGATAGTCGATCGACAGGGACCAGCCCTCGGTCTGCACCTCGTTGTTACCATTGATACCCGCAGTGGTCGGCAGGACGCTGGCCCCCGCCGTGGTGTCACGCACATTGTTCAGCACCGGCTGTCCGCTGACGGCACCCGGAAAGGGCCGATAGCCTGCAACCGGCGACGAATCGTCCTGGGTGTTGTCATAGGCGGCGCGGATCAACAGGTTTTCCGTTGGCTCGAACTCGGCGCTAAGGCGGTAGCCGAAGATGTCCTTGTCATATTGTTCGCCGCCGGTGAAGAGATTCTTGCCAAAGCCGTCGCGGTCAAACGAGGCCACGGTCGCTCCCACGCGGAAGGTGTCCGATACCGGCACGGACACCGTGCCCACAAGATCCATCTGGTCATAGTCACCATAGGAGGCACGAACACTGCCCTCCAGCTCGTTCGACAGGCGTCGGGTCACGTACTTGATGGCACCGCCGACCGCATTGCGCCCATAAAGCGTGCCCTGTGGGCCACGAAGCACCTCTATACGCTCGACATCGTAGATATCCAGCAGGGCGCCCTGGGGTCGGGCGAGATACACGTCATCCAGATACAGGGCCACGCCCTGCTCGAAGCCCGCGAGCGGATCCTGCTGGCCGATGCCGCGGATGAATGCGGTCAGCGTCGTGTTAGTGGCCCGGGACGGCTCAAGCGTCACGCTCGGTATGGACTGTGCCAGTTCGGTGATGTCAGCGGCGCCGCGCAGACTCAGCTCCAGGCCCGAGATCGCCGTTACCGCAATCGGCACATCCTGCAGGTTTTCCGAGCGACGCCGCGCAGTCACCACCACTTCTTCCAGGGACAGGCCGGGGCTCTGGGCAAACGCCGGCAGTGTGGGTAGATACAGCGCAGAAGCCACCGCAGTGGCGAGGACGAGCGGTTGTCTAACAAGCTTGTGTGTCATGGCGATGTCCTTGTATGGAGCTTTATGCGTTATTGGATTGCGCCGCGGCGGCCGCGTTTCAACAATTGTTGAATATCGTGAGCGTATTCAACGCGCGTTGAATTGTCAAGCCAGTCAAAACCTGTCGACCTCGCCACTGCTACAAATAAACCGTCTGATTACATTGCCGACAGGTCAAAATCAGGGAACTTACCGGGCGGGGGAGACGGCAGTAAAAATCCGCTGCTATCATCGTCTGTCGACGCCGCGTGTCGCTGGCACCTGAATTACCGCCTGTGTAAACTCACGCGCATTTAAGGACCGGATAACAATGAGCGTATCCAGGCGAAATGTTATTTGCCACTATCACATATTCAAGAACAGTGGCTCATCGTTTGATAAATTACTTCTGGAGAATTACGGAGACAACTTTTTAGAGTTCGATGGTCCATTCAGATTTTCGAAGATCAATCAGGATGAACTTTTAAAAGTCGCTCTCAACTCCACCGCTTCAGCTATTTCCTGTCATCAGATCAATCTCCCGGTTCCAACGTCGGTCGATGTGCGCTTTTTACCCGTCGTGTTCCTCCGCCATCCCTTGTTGCGGCTACGCTCCATTCATCGATTCAGCATGGAATCTCCTGACACAACCATTGCCGCGGCAGAGGTTACTGAGTCATTTTCATCCTGGGTAGAAAGGTGCAAACTGAACCCGCAGCTAATCCAAATGCTGAGCAATGCCCAGACAAGACTGCTATCCGCTGTTTATGGTCGACCGGCGATTGCTCGTCGAGACCAGAAGGGTGGATTCGAGCTTGATATGGATCAGGCAAAGAGGAATCTCGACAACGTGGAGCTTCTGGCAAGAACTGAATTTTTCAACGACGATGTTGCAAAATTCCCCGCTCTACTCGAAAAGTATGGCGTCCACTTTGAGTTTGCGGAAAGCGAAGCGGTAAATTCCACGTCGACTGACCTTATGTCGCCCATCGACATCCGCCTGAAAAAACTCAGGGAAAGTATTGGCAACCAATCCTTTGACGAGCTTCTCGCTTTGAATCGACAAGACATGGCGCTCTATGAATACGCATGCGAGCGTCTGTCGCCTGCAGAACCGAGACCGTTTTGAACACAGACAAACGCTCATAGAGGCGATGCAGAACCCCCGTTCAATGGCCGGGTCACCAGCAAGCCGACCAGCCCGAAGGCCAGCGACGCCAGAATGCCATAGGTGGCGGAGATCGCCGGATTTTCCACGCCCAGCGCCAGATTGAACAGCAGGTGCAGCACAAGGCCAATGGCCGCCGCACCCAGCACCACCCACAGTGGAATATGCCGCCTCACCAGCACCCCGAACAGCACCGGCACCAGCGAGGCGGCTGCCAGCCCGTAGACGCCCTTCTGCGCAAACAGGCCGATCAGCGGCGGCGGATTCCACGCCAGCGCCAGTCCGATCACGCCGACCCCTACCAGCACCCAGCGCGACAGCGCCAGACCATCGCTGCCGCCCTCACGGGCAAAGGGCTTGACGATATCTGTGACCACCATGGCCGACAGGGACACCAGAATGCCGTCGAGGGTACTCATGCCGGCTGCCAGCAGCGTGACGAAAATGAAAACCAGCAGGTACTCGCCCCATATCGACGTGCTGAACTCGTGCAGCAGGTAATCGCGCACCACCGTGTCCTGGGAGTCGACCTCCAGCCCGGCCAGACGTGCGTAAAATCCGATCATGAGCATCAGCGTGAACAGCGCGCCGACGACCACCGTGGTGCCGATAAACCAGCTAATATCCCGCTCGCTGCGCAGGTACAGCACCTTGGTGAGAATATGGGGCTGCAGCATCAACGCAAAGGTCACCACGAAGCCGCTGACAAACACGGAAAAAAAATCAAAGTAGAGCGAGCTGTCCTCGTTGAATGCCGCTGCATAGTCAGCGCTCACTTGCGCAAGAGAGCTGAGAAAGCCGCCGTCGAAATACTTCACCCCCAGCACAAACAGCAGCACGGTGACCAGCAGCATCATGATCCCCTGCAGCGTGTTGGTATAAGCGTGGGCATAGGTTCCACCCATGAGCACGTAGGAAAAAACGAACAGCAGCACACCGACCAGAGCGGTCTTCTGATCCACCGGGAACAGACCTGTCACCAGCAGGCTGCAGCCGACCAGAATGAGAACCACAAAGGTTATCGACAGCAGATTGATGAATGCGAAGAACAGGCTGAACCCACGGTGGTTGTAGCGGTAAAAGATCCACTGGGGTATCGTCAGGGCCTTGTGCGTCTCACCGAGGCGCAGGAATCCGCGCGTCAGGACCAGAAAAGCAGCGGTAATGCCCAGTGAGCCGGCGACGCCAAAATGCAGGTAAGCAGACAGGCCATGCTGGTAAACAAATCCCGGGTTGATGACAAAGGTCGCGGTGGAGGCAATCGATGCCGCCAGCGTGATACCCACCACCACCGGGCTCATGTCCTTGTTGCCAATGGAAAAACCCTGCACGCTGCGGGTGCGCCGCAGCCCGATCACGGACAGCCCGTAGACCAGCAGCGCATAACCGCAGACCAGCAGATATTTGAACAATTCAGGTGTCATCGTCACGGCGCTCATGTTATTTTCCGACAGCGTATTCAACAAGTGTTGAATACGCAACCACCAATCCCGGGGGGCGGGGGCAACAGCGCATGAAGGCAGCCAGAAATCGCAGCAAGCGGGAACGCATTCTCGATGTTGCGGAGGAACTCTTTGCCCTGCACGGCTATGACGGCGTCACGCTGCGACGTATCGCCACCAGTGCGAAGGTGGACGTGGCGCTGGCGAGCTACCACTTCGGCAAGAAACTCGACCTGTTCAAGGCGGTATTCGATCGTCGCGCGGCCCACCTGAACGAATCACGACGCGAGGCGCTGCAGCGCTGTCAGCGGGAGGCCGGGCCCGAGGGGCCCAGCGTCGAGCAGATTATCGAGGCCTTTCTGCGGCCGCTGGAGCTGGCCCAGGAAACCGGCGACGCGGGCTGGCGCCATTATCTGGCGCTGATCGCCTATATCAACAACTCGCCTTACTGGGGCCCGAAGATGATGTCGTCGCTATTTGATGACCTGGTGCTGGAGTTCATCGTATCCCTGCGCAAGGCCCTGCCCGGCGCGAGTGACGACAACCTGTACTGGTGCTACAACAACCTCTCCGGCGCGCTCACGCTCACGCTGGCACAGACAGGGCGCATCGACAAACTGTCGGGTGGCACCTGCCGCTCGACGGATTTCCAGGCCGCCTACGACCACATGATTCCCTTCGTGGCGGCGGGTTTCCGGAAAGTCTGTGCACCCGTCGGCGTGACGGCTCCGGCAGAATAGCAACCGCTTCAGTCCGCGGCGCGGATGAACGCCGCCAGATCACGCCGGTACTTTTCCATTGACGGCTTGTGCAGGTACATCATGTGGCCCGCCTCATAGTAGGCCTCGGTGATGTTTGCGCGCAGTGATTCGGGCAGCTCCATGTGATCGAGAAAATAGCGCGTGGCGCCAACTGGCGTGGCCAGGTCGAAGTAACCCTGCTGGATCAGCAGGCGCATGTTCGGGTTCTGGGTCATGGCATAGGCCAGGTCCACAGCGGTGTTGCCCACCGGTTGCATGCCGACCGGTCCGGGATGACGGTGCTCCTGCCCCCAGTCGCGCCACAGGCCGGCGGAGGTGACATAGGTCATGTCGGTCTTCACGCCTAGCACTTCACGATAATAATCGTTGAAAGCCGCGACGAACGCCGGACCCACCGACGGGAAAAACGGATCGTAGCTGAAACGCTCGCCAAGATGATTCAGGGCATCGCCGACAAAGCGGGAATCGATGCGTCCCACCGTCTTGCGCTGATCGCGCAGCAGTTCCTTGGCGAAGCGTGACTCGTCGATACGCAGGTTGGCGCGGTCCCAGTAGTCGGCGCTGATACCGGTCAGACGCTGCAGCCCCTCTAGCGCGGCCTGACGCTCCTCGCCACTGGCGCGGCGACCCTTCATCAGCACCGGCGCATAGGTGTCCATCGCGAAGGCTTCCGCCTCCTCCAGCATGGTCTGCAGGTCATCGGGGCGGAACTCGCTCACGCCGTGGTACCAGGCAGTGGCCGCATAGGTGCTGATGTAATTGATGTAGGGCAGGTCGTTTGCCGTGCCGGCATTGCCCGCGATGTAGTCCATGTAGGGCGATACCAGTATCACCCCCTCGAGGGCAATGCTGTGACGGGACAACAGATCATAGGAGACACCGCCGCTGCGAATACCGCCGTAGCTTTCCCCCAGCAGATATTTCGGTGACGCCCAGCGGCCCGTCTCGGTGATATAGCGCACAATGAAGTCAGACACGCTGCGGATATCGTTATCAACTCCCCAGAAGTCCTTGCTGTCGCCCTTGCCCACCGCGCGGGAAAACCCCGTTCCCACCGGATCGATCATTACCAGGTCGGCGCGATCGAGAATGCTGAACTCGTTGTTCACCGAGCGGAACGGGCCGTTGGTGGTAAAGGCGGTGTCTTCCACATCGGCACGCTGTGGCCCGAGAATGCCCATGTGCAGCCACATGGAAGCGGAGCCGGGCCCACCGTTATAGGCAAACAGAATGGGACGCTCGCCCTTGTCGACACCATCGCGGGTGTACGCGGTGTAGCCAAAGTGCGCGATCGGGTCGCCATCGTCATTCTTCATGACCAGGGTGCCGGCGGCGGCGGTGTAATCGACGGTCTTGCCATCGATGCGCACGCTGCCGCTGCTTTCGGCGTGCAGTGGCTCCGGTACGCCGGCGGCAGCGGATTCATGCGTGTCTGTGTGAGTTTCGGCGGGCTTCTCGCCATGGCTGTCGTCATGAGGATCGGCATGCAGCGGGCTGGATAACGCCAGCAGCAGTGCGAAGGGCAGGAGCGCGGAACGTCGCAGGACCGGATTCATATCGGGGTCTCTTGTTGTTGATGTCATTCTGAGTGTAGCAGGTGCTTCAATGACACTGCAGAAGGCGGCAGTCATAAGAACCCGCTGAGCCCTGGTGGCGAATTCAACGCGGTCACCCTCAGAGTTCCCGCTCAGACTGGAATTCCCGGGTGATGCGCATTTCCGCCTCAAAGCGTCGGGCACCACGGTCCCGCGACAGCGAACCCAGGCGATCGCGAAAGCGCTGTCGGCGGTAGTGCGCAACGAGCCTGGGAAAACGCTCGGTTTCTTCCTCGCCGGCAATCAGCGCCTCGATCAGGGCAATATCAATGCCAACGCGGTAGGCGATACGACTGGGACGGATCTTGTTGGCGTGGAACTCGGCGACGATGCGCACTTGCTTGTCGCGGTCGTAATGGCACTCCCGCGAGTAACCGAAAGGGGGTGACGGGGTGCGCGTATCCTGTGTCTGCATGGGTGCTATAACGATCCTTTATCGGTGCGGCAAATCAGCGCATCAAGTTAAACACAGTGGCGGGTTAACCTGCCACGCTGCAGGGCCTATACTGAAAGACTCTGTGTCAGACAAACAATCGTCATCTCCCCGACAACGGGCCCAGGAGGGCAGCCATGAACGCGCCAGCATCAGCGACCCAGGATAACGATATCGCAAACGAACTGCAGACCATGCTCAAGCGTCAGCAGGAAGCCTACCTGAACGAGGGTGCCGTCAGCGCGGAGGTGCGCATCGATCGTATCGACCGCGGCATTGACGTGGTCTATGCCAATCGTGACCGCATTGTCGAGGCGCTGAATAGCGACTTCAGCTGTCGATCCCGTGAAGTGACGCTGATGACCGACGTCGCAGCCTCCATCGGCCCCCTCAAGCATGCCCGAAAGCATGTTCGCGACTGGATGCGCGGCGAGAAACGCTCGACCCTGTTCCCGTTGAACCTGCTGGGTGGCCGCTCGCGAGTCGAGTACCAGCCCCTGGGCGTGGTCGGCGTGATTTCGCCCTGGAATTTCCCGGTCAACCTGACCTTCGGACCACTGGCGGGTATTCTCGCCGCCGGCAACCGCGCCATGATCAAGCCCTCCGAATTCACACCCGCCACGGCCGAGCTGATGGCCGAGATGGTGGCGAGCGCCTGGTCGCCGGAGGAAGTGACTATCGCTACCGGCGGGCCCGAGGTGGGACAGGCCTTCTCGGCGCTGCCCTTTGACCATCTGCTGTTCACCGGCGCCACCGGCGTCGCACGCCACATCATGGCGGCTGCGGCGAAAAACCTGGTACCCGTGACACTGGAGCTGGGCGGCAAGTCGCCGGTGATCGTCTCGCGCAGCGCGGATATCGATAGCGCCATGGAGCGCATTATGCTGGGCAAGACCCTGAATGCCGGACAGATCTGCCTGGCGCCGGATTACCTGCTGGTGCCGGAAGAGGCAATGGGGGAGGTAATAGCGGCGGCACAGGCGGCGGTCCAGCGCATGTACCCGCGCCTTCTGGACAATCCGGACTACACAGCCATCGTTAACGACCGCCACTACCAGCGCCTGGCCGGTTATCTGGCAGAAATCGCCGAGCGCGGGGGCACTACCGTGGTCATCAACCCGGCCGACGAAAACTTCGACGTGCAGCAAGGATCACGCAAAATCCCACCGACGCTGATCCCGCAGCCGCCACTGGATACCGCCGTCATGCAGGAAGAGCTGTTCGGGCCCCTGCTGCCGATCGTCACCTACAAGGAATTCGAGGAGACCATCCGCTACATCAACAGTCAGCCGAGACCGTTGGCGGCTTATTATTTCGGTAGCGATGGCGAGGAAGAGCGCGCGGTCCTGGAACGCACCACCTCCGGCGGCATCTGCATCAACGATGTGATCATGCACGTGATGCAGGAAGACCTGCCCTTCGGCGGCGTCGGCCCCAGCGGCATGGGAGCCTACCACGGCGAGGACGGCTTTCGCCGCTTCAGCCACGCCAAGGCGATATACCGGCAAACAAAGCTGAACATCGGTCGCATTGGCGGCATGCTGCCTCCCTACGGCCCTGCCACCGAGAAAACCATCAAAATGCAGGTCAAGCCCTGAGGTGAGCCCGCCATGCGATGTCACATACGGATTGCGCGCGCTGCCAGCGTGCTGCTGTCGATCGCGCTTGCTGCCAGCTTCACGGCGGCAGCAGACACAGCGCGCGAGAAATGGAAGCCCATGACAGCGGAAAGCAGGCCGATTGTCATCGCCCATCGCGGGGCCAGTGGTTATCTGCCGGAACACACCTTGCCGGCAAAGGCGCTGGCGCACGGCATGGGTGCCGATTTCCTGGAGCAGGATATCGTATTGACGAAGGACGCGGTACCAATCGTTCTGCACGATATCCTGCTGGACAGCACGACCGACGTCGCGACCATCTTTCCCGATCGCGCTCGGGCCGATGGTCATTTCTACGCCATCGATTTCAGCCTCGCCGAAATCCGGCGGCTGCGCGCCCACGAACGCCGCGCACCCGGTAGAGGCGACAGCAGCGTCTTCCCCGCCCGCTTTCCCGCGGGCCCAGGGCTGTCCGGCGTGCCGACACTTGCCGAGGAAATCCGCCTTGTCGAGGGTCTGAACCGTAGCCGGGGCATGCACACCGGTCTGTACATTGAGCTCAAGGCACCGCAGTTCCACAATGCCGAGGGCATGGACATTGCGCGGGCAGTGCTGGATGTCCTCGAGAAGGAGGGACTGTCCGAAGCCCGCGAGCACGTTTTTTTGCAATGCTTTGATCCGCCGACCCTAAAATACCTCAAGAATACACTTCAGACGTCGCTACCACTGATTCAGCTGATTGGCGACAACAGCTGGGGCGAGGACGGGGGCACCGATTATGATTATCTGCGGTCAGACGAGGGCCTGGCGGAGATCGCGCGCTACGCCGACGGTATAGGCCCGTGGATTCGGCAGATTTACACGGGCCGGGACGCGGAGGGCAAGGCCGCAGTGACCGACCTGGTAGCGCGGGCGCATCGCGCAAACCTGCTTGTGCATCCCTTTACCTTCCGTCGCGATGCGCTCCCCCCCGGCATCAGCAGCTATAGGGAACTGCTCGACCTGTTTATCGGTCAGATCGGCGTAGACGGTGTTTTCACTGACTTCCCGGACCTGACCGTCAACTACCTGGAGTCTGTTACTACCCCATGACAAGCTTATCGTTACCGCCCAGCCTGCACACAGGATCGGCGGCATGAGCCGGCCGGTCAGCCGGCGCACCAAGATCGTCGCAACTCTCGGTCCCGCCAGCGACAGCGATATCACGATCGCACAGTTGCTGCGAGCGGGCGTGGATGTATTCCGCCTCAATTTCAGTCATGGCGAGCCCGGACACCATGCCGCCAGCGCCCGGCGCATCCGTCACCAGGCGGCGCTTGCGGGCAGACACGTAGGCATTCTCGCTGACCTGCAGGGACCAAAAATCCGGATTGGCGGCTTTCGTAATGACAGTGTCGAACTGACGCCGGGACAGCACTTCCGTCTGGATGCCCGAATCGATGACGCAGCGGGCGACCAACACGGGGTTGGTTTCAGTTTTGAGACACTGACCCAGTATCTGCGCCCGCAGGACACCCTGCTGCTTGACGATGGCCGTATACAGCTGACGGTGGAGCATGTGGAGGAGAATGCCGCCGACTGCACGGTACTTCTTGGCGGACAGCTCGGTTCAAATAAAGGCATCAATCGCCTCGGCGGTGGCATTGCCGCACCGGCACTCACGGAGAAAGACATCGCCGACATCGAGTCGCTGGGCGCCGTGAATCCCGACTTTGTGGCAGTGTCCTTCGTCTCACACATCCGTGATATCGAACATACGCGGGCGCTGCTCTCGCGGCATGGGCTTGATGCCTCCATTATTGCCAAGATCGAGCGCGCAGAGGTGGTCGCTGACGACGCGATTCTCGATGACATTCTGCAGGCATCCGCCGGCATTATGGTCGCTCGCGGCGACCTCGGGGTCGAGGTAGGCGATGCGGAGCTGATCGGTATTCAGAAGGACCTTATTTCGCGCGCCAGGCGCGCCAACCGGCTGGTGATCACGGCGACGCAGATGATGGAGTCCATGATCAGCAACGCAATGCCAACCCGGGCCGAGGTGTTCGACGTTGCCAACGCCGTACTCGACGGCACCGACGCCGTGATGCTCTCTGCTGAAACGGCCGTTGGTAAATACCCCGTTGCAGTGGTTGCTGCAATGGCTGACGCTGCTATGGGGGCAGAACGTCATCCCGTGGCGCGCACATCGCGTTACCGGGTTGATCGGGAGTTCTACTCCGCTCAGGAAACCATTGCCATGTCGGCTATTTATGCGGCAAACCACTATCGCAATGTTCGCGGCATTGCCTGCCTTACCGAGTCCGGCGCGACACCAAGGTTGATGTCGAGGCTGAGCTCGGGGCTGCCAATATTCGGCCTGGCCAACAACGCGCAGACTCTGCAGCGGCTGTCGCTGTGCCGCGGCGTCATACCGCTGTATTTTCCAGCCGACGAGGCAGGCCATGGCTCTCTCGAGAGCCGCGCCATCCTCTTTCTTCGCGATCTTGATTATCTGCAGACCGGGGACGACATTCTTCTCTGCATGGGCGATGAGCATGGCCGGGCCGGCAGCACCAACATCATGAAAATCATACGCGTGAATCAGGCCATGTAAATTTTACCGCTTTTTTGGTCGACAACTACCCAGTCGGCACCGGGGTGCTACACTCAGAGTGTTGCACGCACAATTGTCAGGGTTTTATCGGACGAGTGTGCATCAGTGTGTTTATGTATGCGAGCGAAGATCAGTCCTGTTCCTCTGTTCGTCACCCATAAATAGTTAAAGCAAAGCGGCGGCCCAGGCCGTCATATACAGTTAGAAAGGTATGTATGTATGTCTACAGTAACCGGTACGGTAAAGTGGTTTAACGAGAGCAAGGGATACGGGTTTATTGAGCAGGAAGGTGGTCCAGATGTCTTCGTTCACTTCAGCGCGATTAAAGGTGATGGATTTCGTACGCTGACCGATGGGCAGAAAGTGGAGTTTACCGTGGCTGACGGTCAGAAAGGGCCGCAAGCGGAGAATGTCGTCCCTGTCTGACCTACGGTCTGGATAGTGTAGTACACACAAAAAAGGAGCCTTCCGGCTCCTTTTTTGTGTGTCATCAAAATAACACGACGTTCTCTACTGTTCTGGCAATGGAGACGCCTGGATACTGAGCTTCTGAAGGATTTCGCTCACCCAGACAGTCCGCGATCACCCTTCAGCGAGTTTCTGCTGTCGGTCTATTTCAGACTCCATGTACCTTATCCACTGCTTCGCGTACTGCTCGGAGCGCTCGTCACGGCCTGCGGCCCTGAACGCCTCGCGGGCTTTACCATATTCTTCAAGGTTGAAAAGAGCCATGCCGAGCACCAGACGCGCCGTATCAGGGCGCTTAACGCCACCCCGCTCAAGTGCGGTCTGGATGGCCTCAACGGCCTTGTCGAACTGGTCACCATCGAGGTAAATGTTACCCAACTGTGAATAAAGCTCCCCGGAATCTGACTTGGAGGCAGCCACCTCCATCACCGGAATTGCTTTATCCACTTCCTGTGCCTGTCGCCAGGAACCCGCGAGCAACTCATAATTTTTGACATCATCATCGATGAGATCATCCTCAAAGGCCTTTTCGAGCACCTTGCCCGCCTTATAAGGTACCCCCTGGCTTAGATATAGCGACGCCAGGTTACGTAGCTCCCCATCCTTGTCCAGCATGTCCTGAACGTAGGCGGTTTCCATAGAACCAAGCTGACGCTTTTCGTTGCCCTTCTCAGAATACATATAGCCAAGCTGGACCCAGTAATCCTTCTTGGGGTAATGGGTCAGTAGCTCCTCCAGTACCGCCAAGGCGCTGTCGACATCACCACGGTCGGTGTAAAGGAAGCGCGCCAGGTTGTACCACTGTTCCTTGGGTGTTTTATCCTTTTCAAGGTAAATGTCGATGGCTGTCTCGACGTTCTCCAGCGCCTTCGGGTAGTCCTCAAGCTGATAGTATCCTTGCGCGAGCAGAACGTAGGCATTGGCCGGCGCGTTCTCGCTCATCTCGAACCACTTCAACAGCGCATCAATGCCCTCACGCCAGTTCTCCTGCACAAAATGCAGCTGAGCCACCGTGTAGCGCGTATTGATTTCCATGGCGAGCGGAATATCCGGCTGGCTGACCACGTTTTCATAGGCCTCAAGCGCCCGGGCATAGTCTTCCCGCGAATAATGAATAAACGCCATAAGATTGTAGACATTGGCGAGCTCATAGCTGTTGAGCTCGTTCCTGCCACTTTCAGAAATCATTTCATTCAAGACCTGCTCCGCGGTAGCGAGATCTTTTTCTTCGGCTGCCGTCTGCGCCTCAGCGAGCTTTTCATAAACCGAATTTCGCAGCGCGGGTGTCTTGCGGGTTTCACGCTCCTCCTGCTCCTGAGCGTAGGCCGCACTTAGACCCAGGAATGCAAGAGGATTCTGGGCGGAAAGCTGACCTACGCCGGACTGAGCAGCGGTAAGTGCAACCCCCAGCGCAGTTGCTCTGACGAATGTACGTGTCCTGGTCATGCGATGACCCTCCAGCGATTAGTTCTCGAGTTCAAACGTGAACTTGTTCTGAACACCGGCAACCTCAATTGGCTCACCATCCACAACCCGGGGCTTGTATTTGAACTTCTCCGCGGCCTTGACGGAGGCCCGCTCGAAGACGCCGGACGGCGAACAATCCACAGCCTGCGGGTTCCGTATAGACCCGTTCCTGGTCACCGTGTATTCCACAATACAATACCCTGTAATCCCCCGCGACTGGGCCCGGCGCGGATAAATGGGCGCAACCTTGACGATAGGCAGATACTCACCATCTCCGCTGCCCATCCCGCTACTGGCGATATCAATCTCGACCGACGACTGTGGCGCCGTGTTGACCGCGTTGGCATCAACATCGGTGTCCATATCGGGCGTATCCAGATCCGGCGGCGGCTCTTCCGGATCCTCGATCTTGTCTGGTTTTTTCTGCTCGACGTTGGTGTCAATGTCCCGCTCAGGCATGACAATATCGGCGAGGCGTGTTCGCTCCTCCTCATCAATATCGGGATTTGCCGTAGCAATCAGATATTGCATGAGAAAGAACAGCCCTCCTGCCACGGGTAAGGCGAGGAGCGCGCCAAAAATAATCCTGGTCAGACTTTTAGGCATAATAAGGCTTCACTACTTCTTGTCGGTGGCGAGAGAGACGTCATAGACGCCAGCTTCACGGGCCGCATCAAGAACCGCCGCAACCGTCTCCGTGTTTGACTTGTTGTCGGCCTGAATGACCACAGCGCCCTTGGGGTTTTCCGCGTGCAGCCGCTCAATATTAGCCCTTACGGCGCGCTCGTCAATTCGACGCTTGTCCATCCAGATTTCATTCGTGGCATTGATCGCCACGAGGATGTTCACATTCTCCTTGGGCTGGGCGGTGGACGCCTCGGGACGATTGACCTCAACGCCTGCTTCCTTGATGAAGGTTGCGGTGACGATAAAGAAAATCAGCATGATGAAAACCACGTCCAGCATCGGCGTCAGGTCGATCTGGGCTTCGTCTTCTGCTACTACCTGCTTGTTTCTGCGCATAGCTGTGCTCTCTTAATGATCAGTAGTCAGATTGTCAGCCAGCAATTCACTTTCACGCTGGGCAATCCGCTGAACGTAGGTATTACCGAAAACGCCGGACAAGGCGGCAACCATACCGGCCATTGTAGGTATCGTGGCTCGAGATACCCCTCCAGCCATGGACTTGGCATCGCCGCCACCGGTGACCGCCATGATATTGAACACTTCAATCATCCCGGTCACTGTGCCCAGCAGACCCAGAAGGGGGCACAACGCCACCAGGGTCTTGATCACAGACAGGTTCTGGTTGATCTGGAGACGGGCTTCCGAAACCAGCTTTTCACGGACCCGGTGAGCGGCCCACGAGCGTCGCTCGGGGCGTGCCTCCCAACTACCGATGACCCGGGCGACTTCGTGCTTCCAGTTCAGCTTGAAGAACCAGATTCGCTCAAAGATCAGCATCCACATGAAGAATAGCAGGACAGCAATGAGCCAGAGGACATTGCCGCCCATGTCCATGAAGCGGTTGACTGCCTGAGTCGCATTTTCCAACCAGAACATCATGTTACTTCCCCAGGTTTGACTCGGTGTGTTCGGCAACGATACCCGTGCTCTGCTCGTTCAGGATATGGATAATCCTCTGTGCACGTCCGTTCACCACCGTATGCAGGAGCACCGTCGGAATCGCCACAAGAAGGCCAAGTACCGTCGTTACCAGAGCGCCGGAAATACCGCCAGCCATGGCTTTTGGATCACCCGCACCGAAGATGGTGATTGCCTGGAAGGTCACGATCATGCCTGTAACGGTACCCAGCAGGCCCATCAGCGGTGCGACCGCGGCAATGATCTTCAACAACGTAAGACCGCTCTCCAGCTTTGGCGTCTCCTTGAGAATCCCCTCGGACAGCTTGAGCTCCAGGGTCTCCGTATCCATGGAGGGGTTGTCCTCGTGGATCTTGATGACGCGACCCAGCGGGTTGTTGTCGTTGGCCTTGTCGTTCTTGAGCTGGGAGTTCACTTTTGAACCAACCGCAGAGAGCACAATCAATCGGAAGATCGCCAGAATGAAGGCAAAGACACCCACGGCAGTAATGGCGTAACCGATATAGCCACCCTGGTGCCAGCGCTCTTCAATCGTCGGGCTATTGATCATGGCAGCGAGATAAGAACCACCCGTGGGGCCCGTGGGATCGATACCGAAGCGCTTCATGCCGCTGTCGGCGTTTGCCAGCGTCTCTGCCAGGTCCGTGTAGTTTCCGGATGGCTGGCGCGCCAGCTCTTCCAGGGTTCCCTTGGAAGGCACATAAGTCAGATACTGCCCATCCTCGGACACCACGTTGAACACACCGACGCGGACAACATCCTGCGTAATCTTGTCGCCATTGGGTTTCGCCACTTCGGCCTCAAATCTGACCACCTTGCCCGATTCGATCATCTCTCGCTGGAGTTCGAACCAGACACGCTCAATCTCTTCGATGCTTGGCAGCTGATCGCTGGTGCTCATCTTTTGAATCAGATCGTTGAGGTATTCCTCGCGATTCGGAAACTCGGCACTGGTGATGGAAAACTCGAGGTTACTGGCCAGGTCGCCGGCAGTGGAGGTAAGGTGACCGAACAGCTCGGACAGCGTTCCCAGCCGGTCGCGCAACACTTCCTGCTTCTGGCTGATAATGAGCTCGTTTTCTTCGAATTCATTTTCCAGCTGCGAGCTGATGTTTTCCTGACGCGTGCGCTCGTTCTCTGCAGCCTGCAGCTCTTCAGCCTGATTTTCCTTGTCCCGGAGGAACCGCTGCTCGCGCTGACGGTTTTCCTGCATTTCTGTTGTCTGGCCCTGCTTCACAAACTCCAGCAGCTGCTCGAGCGACTGCGCGTCGTCCTCTTCGGGAGTGCTTGCCTCAGGCGCCGGCGCCGCAGCGTCTTCTTGCGCACTGAGAGGCCCCGCGCTGAGTGTCAAAACGCCACACAGGGTGAATGCGGCAGCGGTTACGAATTGCTTAATCATTTACTTGGCCTCCGGCGCGGGAATGGGCATGTTCATCAGATCAATGGAGGCTTCCTGGCGCGCGATGCGCAGGCCCTGCATGATGGCGGAGCGATATTCACCCCGGTCCAGGGAGACCCAGGTTCGGTTTTCCTGATCCCAGGCACCGGATAGCTCCGTATCGGTCGTCTGGTACACCAGGGCAATGCGGCCCACGCGCAGGAAGTTCACGTCCCTCTCGGCGCCGTCAATTTCGACGCTGCCCTTGTAGGCGTCCAGCTTGCGACCGTACTCGTTCTCGATCTTGTAAGCCTCAAGAACCTGGCGGAATTTCTCAGCGACGCTCACATCGGAACGATCCAGGTTATTGCGCAAGAACTCGATGCGTTGCATCCGTTCCTCCATATGGAACGGCACGTCCAACTCAACGAATCGCTCCAGTCCGTCAACCATGCGGATAACCAGCGGAGTCATCTGGCGCTGGATAACGGTAACCTGCTCAATCGACTCATCGATGTTCGCGATTCGCCTGTTCTGATTATCAATCTGACGCTGCAGGCGTGCATTGTAGACCTTGAGGCCGTCGACCTGCTTCATGACCGACTTGTAATCGCTCAACAGATCACGGGTCTCATCCGCAAGCCGATCAACCCGGGCCTGGGATTCCCGTGCGGCTTCGGTTTTCTCCTCACTCACGTTGAGGATGGAGTCCAGCGTGCTTGACTGCACAGCGCTCACCGCGCCCACGAGGGCGAGGCAGGACACTATTGTGGTCAGCAGCACATTCTTCAGTCGATAGGTAGTCATGGGAATAGTGCTTCCTATATCCATAAATGTTTTGGGGCTGATGGGGAGAGACCCGGTGACGCTCTCTTCCTACTGATCGCGCCGAGTCGAGCGAACGAGTTCAGATGAAACCAGATAACACAGATCATTTCAAACACGTCGCGCAAAGGCCTGCGAGAGAGGGTGAATGTGTGCAGTTTGGTAACACTCACTTTGTTTTTTCAAGAGCAAGGTAACAAACTCTTTTCCGTATAGCGAAAGCCGGTCCTTGCGACGCAAAGAAAGCGCCGGACTGCGGCCACCCCCGGCAAAGCCGTCAGATCCGCTGCAGAACGATAAAGCTGAAGGGAAACTCGTTTCTGCTGTCCGCAGAATGATCCTCCCGTGAGATTTCCCGCCATCGCCCCGGATCCAGCGCCGGCAGATGCGCATCCCCCGCGATATCTGCATGCACCCGCGTCAGGTAAATGCGCTGTATCAACGGCAGAGCCTCGGCGTAAAGCTGCGCGCCACCGAGCAACATAAGCTCCCCGGCGTCGGAGGAACGGGCCGACTCCACGGCCAGCCTGAATGCCTCATCAATGCCATGCGTCACCCGTACGCCCTCGGCTGCGAATGCCGGGTTCCGGGAAACAACGATATTGTCACGGCCAGGCAGCGGGCGCCCGATCGAGTCGTAGGTCCGACGGCCCATGATCACAGGCTTGCCCATGGTGACGCGCCGGAAATAACGCAGATCCTCCGACAGGCGCCAGGGTAATGCATTGTCGCGGCCGATCGTGCCATTGCGGGCCGCAGCCACGATCATGCTTGCCGTGACATCCTGCGGCCTCATATCGCCACCGGCGCGGAAATGTGGGGATGCGGGTGGTAATCGCGGATGTCAAAGTCGTCAAACTGATAATCGTAGAGACTCGCCGGGCGCCGGCGAATATGCAGCGACGGCAGGGGCCGCGGCTCACGCTGCAGCTGCGTGGCAACCTGCTCAAGATGGTTCACATATAGATGCGAATCACCGGTCGTGATCACGATTTCTCCCGGCTGCAGGTCGCTCTGCTGCGCCAGCATATGCGTCAGCAGCGCCAGACTTGCCATGTTGTAGGGCAGCCCGAGAAAGGAATCACTGGAACGGATGTAGAGCTGTGACGACAGACGCTCTCCAGCGACGTAGAACTGATAAAGCAGATGGCAGGGCGGCAGCGCCATGCGGCCGGCGCGGGCGTTATCCTGTGGACTCTGATTCTCGTCCGGCAGGTATTCCACGTTCCAGCCATGAAACAGAATGCGACGGCTGTGCGGCCGGTGTCGCAGGCAATCGAGCACGTAATCGATCTGGTTGATACTGCCGCCGTCGCGGGTGGGCCAGGCGGTCCACTGCGCGCCGTACAGCGGCCCGAGATCACCCTCTTCGGTAGCCCACTCGTCCCAGATCCTGACACCGCGCTCTTGCAGCCATGCAGTGTTGGTGTCACCGCGCAGGAACCACAGAAGCTCATTGGCAATACTGCGAAAGTGCAACTTCTTGGTGGTCAGCAGCGGAAAACCGTCGGCAAGATCGTGACGGAACTGGCGGGCAAACACCGACAGAGTGCCCGTGCCGGTGCGATCGTCCTTGCGCACGCCGTTGTCGAGGATGTCCTGGAGCAGATCGAGGTACTGGCGCATATCGTTACCGCGTTGGTCGGGCTGCAGCGCTGCCGCCCCGGTAGGCGTAAAACAGCAGATAAAGCCCGAGAAGAATCATGGGAATACAAAGCAGCTGACCGCGGGTCATCCAGCCAAACGCCTGGAAGCCCAGGTGCGCATCCGGTTCCCGGAAGAATTCCGCGATAAACCGCAGCACGCCGTAACCCAGAGAAAACACCCCAGATGCGGCAAAGGTTGGCCGGGGTCGGCGCGTAAACCAGAGCATGATAACCAGGAGCAGCATACCCTCCAGTGCAAACTGGTAAAGCTGCGATGGGTGCCGCGGGATCTGCAGCGGATCGTTCGGGAAAACCATGGCCCAGGGCACGTCCGCTGCGCGCCCCCACAGTTCCTGGCCGATGAAGTTACCGAGGCGCCCCAGGGCCAGCCCCAGCGGCGCCAGCGGGGCGACAAAATCCAGCAGATCGGGAAAGGATACCCCGTGGCGACGTGCAAACAGGAAACTCGCCGCAACCACGCCGAGAAATCCACCATGAAAGGACATGCCCCCCTGCCAGACCCGCAGGATCCAGGCCGGGTCCTGGAGCAGCCGATCACCGCCATAGAACAGGGCGTAGCCAATACGCCCCCCAAGCACAATGCCCATCGCCGCCCAGAAAATAAGATCGTCGACCTGGCTTCGCGTCAGCACCGAGTCGGGGCGCCGGCTGCGCCGCGCCGCCAGCCACCACGCGAAGGCCAGACCACCGATATAGGTCAGTCCATACCAGTGGATGTCCAGAGGCCCCAGCGAAATTGCCACGGGGTCGATATCGGGGTAAGCGAGCATGCGATCAGGCGTCCATCGGCGGCGGTATGAACTGGTGGAGTCCGCGATCCATCAGCAGTGTCTCCAGACGTCGCTGCACATCGCGACTGTTGTCGAAACCTCGCACCTCTGCCAGCACTTCAACAGCCTCGGCGTGGCTCACGCTGCGCAGGGCCTTCTTGACTCGCGGCAGGCTGGTTGCATTCATGGACAACACGTCAAAACCCATCGCAAGCAACAGCACGGATGCCAGTGGATCCCCGGCAAGCTCACCACAGATATTCACCGGCTTGCCCTCGCTCCGACCACCGGCAACCACCGCGACGAGCGCTTCGAGCACCGCCGGATGAAATGCGTGGTAAAGGTCGGACACACGGGCATTGTTGCGGTCGACCGCGAGCAAGTACTGCGTCAGATCGTTACTGCCCACCGACAGAAAATCTACGCGACGCGCAAATGCCGCAGCCTGATAGACCGCCGCCGGCACCTCGACCATCACACCGACCGGCGGCAGTGAAATATCCAGTCCCTCCTGCACAAGCTCGCGATGGCTGCGATGAATCAGCACCAGCGCCTCGTCGAGCTCAACCACATTGCTTACCATGGGCAGCATGATGCGCAGATTGCCCAGACCGGCGTTGGCCTTGAGCATGGCGCGCACCTGGGCAAGGAGAATCTCCGGATGATCCAGCGTGACCCGGATACCGCGCCAGCCAAGAAAGGGGTTTTCTTCTTCGATGGGGAAATAGCTGAGTGCCTTGTCGCCGCCGATATCCAGCGTACGCATGGTAACGGGCCGCGGCGCAAAGGCTTCCAGCTGCTCACGGTAGATCTGTCGCTGTTCCTCCTCGGTCGGGAAGCGTTCCCGCAGTAGAAACGGCACCTCGGTGCGGTACAGGCCGACGCCCTCCGCGCCGCGCTCGAGCGAACGCGCCACATCGACCATGAGGCCCGTATTGACCCACAGGCGCAGGCGATAGCCGTCCAGGGTTTCACAGACTTCGTCACGCAAGGTTTCCAGGTCACGATTCAACGCGGAGTCCTGGTCGGCGAAGGTACGGTAGCGATCGAGCGCATCTTCCGGCGGATTAAGGTGCACCGCACCGTTGTATCCGTCCACCACGACCGTCATATCGCGCAAGCGGGTATAGGGAAGATCGACCGCGCCCATTACCGTCGGCACACCCATGGCACGGGCGAGGATGGCGACATGCGAATTGCCGGAGCCGCGCACGGAGATCATGCCGGCAAGCCGGCTGCGCGGGATCTCACCCAACATTGAGGCGGTGAGCTCTTCACTGACCAGGATCGTCTGCTCCGGAAAATCGGTTTCGTCGCGTCCATCTGCCTGCAGATAGCCGAGCACTCGCGTGCCGAGGTCCTTGACGTCTACTGCACGCTCGCGAAGGTAGCTGTGCTCCATGCGCTCGAAGTGGCGGATGTGCTCAATCATGACCTGGCTGAGCGCCCCCTGCGCCCACTCGCCCGCCTTGATTCGTGCTGCCACCTCGCCGCCGATAGCCGAGTCACCGAGTATGCCCAGATACACATCGAACAGGGCGTGATCCTCGGCGCTCAATTCATCTCGCAGATTATCGGCGACGGACTGGACATCGAGCCGGACCTGCTCCAGCGCGTGCTTGAAACTGCGCAATTCGGCACGACGATTCTTTGCCTGGCGCCTTGGCACCGTATACAGATCGGCCTTCGGCGACTTCACCACCGCCACGCCGATGCCAATACCGGGCGCACCGGGCAGTCCGCCTATCCGTGTGGACATCTGTACAGCCCCGGCCACCAGCGCATCCGGCACCTCGCCGGTGACCTGGGCGTGGGCAATCACGCCGGCGAGCTGCGCCGACATCGTCACCAGGAAAGCTTCCTCGCTCTCATCAAATCGCCGGCGTTCCGACTGCTGGACAACCAGCACACCCAGCACCTGGCGTTGATGGATAATCGGCACCCCGAGAAAGGCGTGGAACGGCTCCTCGCCGATATCCGGCAGGAACTGGAAGTTAGGGTGGCTCTCGGCGTCCTCGAGATTCACGGGCTCCTCACGCTCTGCCACGAGACCGACGAGGCCTTCGCCCGGAGCCAGGCTGGCGGAGCCGATCTGCGCCGCATTGAGGCCCTCGGTGGCGCGGAAGACAAAGCGCTCGCCACCGCGATCGCGCATGTAGACACTGCACACCTGCGTGCCCATCGCGCTCTTGACGCGGGATACAATAATCTCCAGTACCTGATCCAGGCTCTCGGCGGCGTTGACCTCCTGGACAATGGCGCGCAGGACTTCCAGCACGGCGTCAGGCCTGCTCGCTGGCAGTGATCAGGCCACCCAGAGGCTGCGCGAGCTCGCGCAGCGCACGCCGGTATACTTCACGCTTGAAATACACGACCTGATTCAGCGGGTACCAGTAGCTTACCCACTGCCAGTGATCGAACTCGGGCTTGGGGTTGTCGGTGAGGCTGATGCTGGAATCGTCGGCAAGCAGCCTGAGCAGATACCATTTCTGCTTCTGGCCAATGCACACCGGCTCCTGACCTTTGCGAATATAGCGCTTTGGCAGGCGGTAGCGGAGCCAGCCCCGGGTGCAGGCGATGACATCCACGGCGGATGCCGGCAGGCCAACCTCTTCTTCGAGCTCACGATAGAGCGCGTGTTCCGGCTTTTCCCCGGGGTTGATGCCGCCCTGAGGAAACTGCCAGGCATCGCGCCCGCCAATGCGACGCGCCCAGAGTAGCTGGCCGCTGTCGTTGGCGATCACGATGCCGACGTTTGGCCGGAAACCCTCTGCGTCAATCATTACCATTGTATCCATACATCAGCCGTTCATTGTTCCATACTTTGTGCAGCCAGAGAAATTGTCTCGCGCAGCCACCCGTTATATTCTCCCGCGCCGCACTTGAGGAGAACACGATGCCACTGGCTATTTTCGATCTTGACGATACGCTGCTTGCCGGCGATAGCGATCACCTCTGGGGGGCCTGGCTGTGCGAGCAGGGACGGGCAGACGGGGCCGCGCACGCGGCTGCCAATGAGGCGTTCTACGCCGATTACCGGGCGGGGTCACTGGATATTGCGGCGTATCTGCGCTTTGCACTGCGGCCAATCGCCGGGTATACAACCGCAGAAATCGCCGACTGGCAGGCCGCATTCCTGCGCGACAAGATCGCCCCCATCCTGCTGCCGGGGGCGCAGGAACTGATCGACAGCCATCGCCAACGGGGTGATACGCTGCTTGTCATCACCGCCACCAACGAAGTGGTGGCCGGACCCATTGTCAGACAGCTGGGCGTCGACAACCTGATCGCCTGCGGTGTGGAAGTGACTGAGGGGCGTTATACAGGTGCACCGTCAGGGACGCCAAGCTATCGCGAGGGCAAGGTGGTGCGCCTGCAGAGCTGGCTGGCGGACCGGGACGAATCACTGGCCGGTGCCACGTTCTACAGCGACTCGCACAACGATCTGCCGCTGCTGCAGCTGGTCGACAACCCGATCGCCGTAGACCCCGATCCGGCCCTCGCGGCACATGCCCGGGACAAGGGCTGGCGCATTATCAGCCTCCGCGGCGCCTGAGCTGCGCCCAAGCAGCCATTATTGCACTGCGTCTAACGGCCTCTCCGCAACAGATCAGCCCGCTTCGCTGAGGTGCTCCTCGTAGGCCTCGTCATCCATGAGCTCATCCAGCTCCGCCGAGTCCGAGGGCTTGAGCCGAAAGAACCAGCCTTCCGCATAGGGACTGCCATTGACGGTTTCGGGGGCATCCACAAGCGCCTCGTTCACGGCCAGTACCGTACCGCTGATCGGTGCGTAAACATCAGAGGCCGCCTTGACGGATTCGACCACAGCCACCTCATCGCCTGCAGCAAGGTCGCTGCCCGCCTCAGGTAGCTCGACAAAGACGACATCACCCAGCGCTTCCTGCGCATGATCGCTGATGCCGACGGTCACGCTGCCGTCGTCCTCAACGCGCACCCACTCGTGGCTCTTGGCGAATTTCAGACCTTCAGGTGCCTGGCTCATACGGGTTCCTCCATAGATTTTGCGGCGATTGTAGGCGTTGCCAGGCTATTCGGCCAGACCCATGGCCTGGCGCATAAGACGTTTTTTCACCGCCGGCAGGGCATCCACCTGCCGCAGACCGGCATTGCGCAACCAGCGAAGAGACAGGCGGCGCGAGCCGAACAGATGACGGAATCCGTCCATTGCCGCCATCATGGCCAGGTTGCTGCCCTTGCGGCGGCGCTGATAGCGCTGCAGAACCGACAGCGCTCCCAGTGGCAGTCCACGCTGCCTGGCCTCGAGTATTACCCGGGCAAGCTCATCGACGTCGGCGAGGCCAAGATTGATTCCCTGGCCGGCGAGCGGGTGAATGGTGTGCGCGGCATCAGCGATCAGCGCAACACCGGGCTCGACGTAATTGATGACGTGGCGCTGGCGCAACGGAAAAGCGGCTCGGGGCGAGCTGTCCAGAATATCGCCAAGGCAATGCTCCGCGGCATCGGCGAGCGCGACGCAGAAATTTGCGTCGGACAGCGCTATCACTGCATCCACCGCATCGTCGTCAAGCGACCAGACGATTGAGCAGTAATGACGCTCGGCGGAGTCCGGAAGCGGTAGCAGCGCCAGCGGCCCGGTGGGCAGGAAGCGCTGCCAGGCGGTATCGCCGTGATGCCGCTCTGTCTCGACGGTGGCCACGATGGCGCGCTGTCCGTAACTCCATTCGCGGGTGGTAAAACCCAGCCGCTCACGCAGCGGCGACAGCGCCCCATCCGCACCCACCGTCAGCGCCGCGGCACAGCGGGTACCATCGTCAAGCGTCACGACAACGCCATCTGCGGAGCACTGCGCCTGCTCCAGCCGCCGCGGTGCCAGCACCTGGATGTCCGGTGCCCGCCGGACCCGACTGGCGAGGGCCGCGGTGATGGCGCTGTTCTCCACCAGCGTGCCAAGTGCAGGCAGATTCATCTCGGCACTGTCAAAATCGATTCTACCCGTGCCCTCGGCGTCCCAGACCGTCATGTGGCGGTAAGGGCAGGCGCGATAGGCCTCTACCGCGGGCCAGACAGCGAGGCGCGCCAGGAGATCGACAGACCTCGGGGTGAGGGCACTCACGCGGATATCGAAACCATTCAGACCGGGATCGACAGGGCCGGGATCGGGGGGCAGCGCCCGCGCCTCGACCAACGCGATCCGCAGGCCCTGACCGCTGAGCGCTACCGCCAGCGCCGAGCCGGCGATGCCGGCACCGACAATGAGCACGTCGTAGTCCACAGGCGGTCCTGTCTCAGGCATTGCGTGCCTCCAGCGCCGCCATTCCGGCGGCGTGACGGACAAACGTAGATTTTGCACCGCGCGCCATATCCAGACCCGACAGCGCCAGATCGCGCGCCAGGCCAAAAACCGGATCCGCGCTCATGAACAGGCCCGGCAGCATATCGCTCGCGGCAATGGTGCGCTGCTGATCGGCTCGCTGGCGTGCGGCGTAACGCGCCAGAACGGCGGGATCGCCCGCGGTTTCGCCGTTTGCAAGGGCCTGCGCAAGCACCGCCGACAACGCGGCGACATCCCGCAGTGCCAGATTGAAGCCCTGGCCGGCCACGGGATGCAGGGCATGCGCCGCGTTGCCGACCACCACCACGTGGCGACGAACACATTCTCGCGCTTCCACCAGTGACAGCGGATAAGTGTATCTCTCACCGACCTGGACAGCACGCCCGAGCCGGTAGCCAAAGGTCTTCTGCAGTGCCTGTAGAAATACCGTCGGCTCCGCTGCCGCCAGCCCCTGCGCGCGCTCCTCTGGCAGCGTCCAGACCAGTGCCGCGCGGTTCGAGGTTTCTGCGGTTGGCGGTAGCGGCAGTAGCGCCAGTGGACCCGCCGCGGTGAAACGTTCGTAAGCCACACCGGCGTGGGGTGCGGCAAATGCCACATTGGCCACCAGCGCATGCTGATCATAGCGGCGGGTGCTCGTACCGATGCCGAGACCGTCACGCAGACGGGAGTGGGCGCCATCGGCAATGACCAGCAGATCGGCCGCCAGTACATCCGGCTCATCGGTATCCAGGCTGACTTCCATGCGACCGTCGCGGGGTTTTGCAGCGATTGCGCTGGCCGGACTGACCAGCTCTATGCGTGAAGAAGCGAGCAGGGCGTCCAGCAGCACGCAGCCCAGCCAGGCGTTCTCGACCACATAACCCAGCCCCGGCCATCCCTGTTCATCAGCGTCCATCAAGCTGCTGCCAAAGTGTCCCTGGCTGGATACATGTATACGGCGTATCGGCTCGGCCCAGGTCGACAGTGCCGGCCACAGCCCGAGACCTTCATAGATAAGCCGCGAGCTGTAGCTGAGGGCGGTGGAGCGCGCGTCGAAGGAAGGGTGGTAATCAGCCTTGCCGCCGCGCAGTGGATAGCTTTCTATCAAGGTAATGGAGTGCGACCGAGGCAGGGACGCAGCAAGTTGCAGCGCAAGGCTGATGCCCACCATACCGCCACCGGCAATCACCACATTCGTTGTCCGGGTCATCCGTCAGGCCACCATCAAAGCTTCGATGTCGTCCGCCGCAGTGGGCACTGCCGCCGAGAGCACTTCCATGCCGTCTGCCGTAATGGCGACGTCATCCTCAATACGTATGCCGATGCCGCGCCACTTCTTTGCCACGCTGCGATTGTCCGGCGCAATGTAGATCCCGGGCTCCACGGTCATTACCATACCCGGCTCAAGCAGGCGCGGCTCAGCGCCAACCCGATAATCGCCGACATCGTGCACATCCATGCCGAGCCAGTGGCCCGCGCGATGCATGTAGAAATCGCGGTAGGCGCCCTTGTCGATCAGCCGGTCGACCGCCCCCTTGAGCAGGCCAAGCTCAACCAGGCCTTCGGTGATGACGCGGACAGTAGCGTCGTGGGGCTGATTCCAGTGGTTACCTGCGCGGGTAGCCTCGAAAGCGGCATGCTGTGCTCGCAGAACGATATCGTAAATAGCGCGTTGTTCACGGGAAAAACGCCCACTAACCGGGAATGTTCGCGTGACATCGGCGGCATAGCCGCGGTATTCGCAGCCCGCATCAATCAGAACAAGGTCACCATCGCGCAGGCGGTCGGCGTTATCCACATAATGCAGAATGCAAGCATTGTCGCCACCGCCGACGATAGAGGCATAGGCCGGGTGACGGGCACCGCGCATGGCAAACTCGTGGTGCAGTTCGGCTTCGAGCTGATATTCATAAACACCGGGGCGGCAGAAACGCATGGCGCGGCAGTGCGCCGCCGCGGTTATTTTGGCGGCCTTGCGCATCAGCCGCAGCTCCGCGGCGCTCTTGTACAGCCGAAGCTCGTGCAGCATGTGATCGAGATCGTTGAATTCGCCCGGAGGAACCGCGCCCGTGGCGGCCTTGCTGCGAATGCGGTTCACCCAGCCCATGATGCGCCTGTCGAAGTCCGAGCTGCGCCCCATGGAATAGTAGACGCGCTCGCGGCCCTCGATGAGACCGGGAAGAATCTCGTCGATGTCACCGATCGGAAAGGCGTCGTCGGCGCCGAAATACTCTACTGCCCCCTCCGGCCCGGCGCGACGGCCGTGCCACAGCTCCCGGGTGACATCCCGCTCGCGGCAGAACAGCACGAACTGTCCATGGCGTCGACCCGGTATGAGTGCCAGCACTGATTCAGGTTCGTCGAAGCCAGACAGGTAGCGAAAATCACTGTCCTGGCGAAACGGAAATTCGGTGTCGCGGCTGCGCGTCTGCTCGTTGGCGGAGGGAATGATAGCGATACTGTTCGGCACCATGAGCGCCATGAGATTGCGCCGGCGGCGGACGTATTCCGTCTTGCTGATCGTCATGAGGGTCTGATCCGGGCCTCGTTCAGTGAAGGGTGCGGTCTGCGGTAGCGCCCGCATCGGAAAACAGCTGCTGGCTGTCGGCAATCACATTCATCGCTGCCACGCGAAGATACTCCACGAGTTCAGCATAGGCGTGCTCAGCCTCATCGGGGTCATCTTCCTCTGCATCAGCGTGGGCGATAGCCGCGAAGTCACGCAGGGCTTCAGCGCTGTCAGCGGCAACGGCGGCTTCCGTCAGGCCTGCGCTGACGCGGGCCTCGGCAAAGCCAGACAGGAAACCCCGACACCAGTCAGCCAGGGCCTGGGTACGCTGCGCCAGCTCCGTTTCGTCGCCCGGCAGCAGCGGATGGAAGTGCAGGTTTTCGCTTTCCGCCGAGGCCGCTGTGCGCGCGTACATCTGTTGCAGTCCGTCGGCAAGCTCACCGTGGACATCGATAGACAGCGCCTTACCCAGCCCCGCGAGCCCGGCGCCGGGCTCGCGGCCGGCGCCACCGCCGAGCAGTCCTGCCAGACAGCCGTGCAGCTCCGAGGGCGAACTCTGTATGCCCTGCTCAAAGAGGTGGTTGGCGAGCTCATCGAAATCCGGTAGATCGCTATTGTCGCCAGGGCGCAGGTCAAACATAGTACGTCCCCCGCGAGCAGCATAGGCTGCGTGACACGCGCTCTCTAAAGTGCTGGCAGATGCTTGAATTAATTAACATTTACCTCGTTGACCTCTCTGCGGTGCGGCTCTATAGTGCAGGACACTCCGCTAAAACCCAAGTATAACGGCAATGGCAGATGACGCGCTGAAAATGCTGGAATCCAGGATCGATCAGTTGATCGCACTCTGCAGTGAACTGAACCAGGAGAACCAGCGGCTGAAGACGGAGAACCTGAACTGGCGTCGAGAGCGACAGGAACTGATCGACAACAACGAAGCGGCGCGGCAGCGGGTAGAATCCATGCTGAACCGTCTGCGTTCGACAGAGTAGAAGGCATGGCAATGACACAGCCGAACACGGTCAACGTCACGATTCTCGACAAGAGCTACCAGGTCGCCTGTCCGCCAGAGCAAAAGGCCGATCTGGTCACATCGGCCAACTACCTCGATTTACAGATGCGCTCAATCCGTGACACCGGCAAGGTCATTGGCCTTGAACGCATCGCCGTGATGGCAGCACTGAACATCAGTTATGAGCTGCTGCGAGCTACCCGCACCGATGGCAACGCAGCCTCGGAGAACGCGGAGAATGCGGAGAACGCCGACAGCGAGGCTGCTTTTCGCAGCCTCAACAACAAGCTTGAAGAGGCCCTGCACAAACTCAGACAGATCGAAATCAGCTGACGCCCGGGCACATCAGCAGTCACGGCCCTCGGTCTGTGGCGCCGCTTGCGTTATACTTATTGCCGGTTCCTGGTGTATTCGCCAGACACTCAGTCCTCGAGCCGATACTGCTGTAACCGGCGGTGACCGAATGGTGTTGTTGTGCAGGTCCGGCTTGTACCGGAAAGCCTGATACACCGCGGGAGCCACCACCTTGAACCTTTCGGTTCAAGGGCCGACCTGTCAGCGGTACCCCGGGAACCTTTATCTATTCTGGAATTTGGCTCTCATGCGAGAACCGCCCACCGCGACAGACAAGTCGGGCTTGCGTCGGCAGTTGCGCGCTCGTCGCCAACAGGTTTCCGACGATGAGCGCCAGGTCGCCGCCGCGCGCGCCGCCACTCAAATCCTGGAATTGCCTGGCTGGCGCCAGGCAAGACACGTCGCCGGCTACCTGGCAACACCGGAAGAATTTGACTGCAGCCCCTTACTGCTGGCGGCGCATAGTGCAGGGAAACAGACCTTTCTGCCAGACATGGCACCGGACACGACATTGCATTTTCGCCGATACAGCGACGGTGATCCCCTGCGGGAAGCTCGCTACGGTATCTCACAGCCCATGTCGACTGCAGCTGCCATCCCCGTGTCCGCTCTCGACATCATGTTCCTGCCGCTGGTTGCCTGGAATGCCAGCGGTGTCAGGCTAGGCATGGGTGCAGGCTATTATGATCGGGCGTTGTGCCGGGAAAAGCCAGGACTGCTGGTGGGACTCGGATACGACTGCCAGCAATATGACGCCCTGCCGTATGACAGCTGGGACGTGCCGCTGGACTATGTACTGACGGGTAGCCGCCTGGTGAAATGCATTCGGGATTGACTTACCAACGCCAGGCGACGCCCTGGCGTCACTCCAGGATAACGCCCGCCTGCAATGGCGACGCCGGCGCGGCGTTCGTCTGACTTGAGACCATGGGCAACAGCAATGTTGCGGACATCCCCAAGGCAAATACGACAATAAGCACAAACATGGTATCGGGTCGTCTATTCACGCAACACTCTCGTCATTAATGTGCAAATTAAAAACGCTGTCAGGGCGTCATTTCCCACTCGCCACTACACAGGGCCAACCACAACATGCGCCCATTAAAAACGCCCGTCATTCTGAGTGGGTCATGAGAGCTGGCTTTCTTGACAAATTTGCTTGTCCAGCTCTTAACCCTGTTTTTTTTGTAAATTTGTCACAGATCTTACACGGAATATCCTGCCAT
>Ga0209924_1000039_pt1 | contig 55862 bp, 46 predicted proteins | sample SalPonR1_C_D1_MG_FD_185700 | JGI IMG/M metagenome (GOLD analysis project Ga0209924, IMG submission 185700) | Salt pond soil microbial communities from South San Francisco under conditions of wetland restoration - Salt Pond MetaG R1_C_D1_MG... ...
AACCATAACACTAGCTCCCATCTTCTGGAGGGGTCTTGGCTAGTGCAGTGTGGTCATAAAGAAAGTCCATAACCTCATTCATCTCCTGCAGCACGCGTCGGGCAGAAAGGTGAATAACGATTAACCCAAGCGACTCCAAGTAGACATCTCGAGCTGAATCGTATTCAATTTTATGGTTATGACTTCTGCCATCAATTTCAATCACCACCTGACAATTTCCACAGTAAAAATCAACGATATAATTACCAATTATCTTTTGGCGATCAAAGTCAAACCCTTTGAACTGCTTATTTTTCACACGATTCCCAAAAACAGCTTCCGGAAGATTACCAGCTTTTCGGAGTTCTCTAGCCCTTTGCTTAAGCTTCGGATTGAAAGGCAGGTTGAAGTAATTTTTGCTCGCTCTTTTTACCACCCCGTCATCAGCTGCAGGCTGATGACACCCCTCCGAGAGAGGGGAATTACTCTCGCCTATTGAAGATGGCTTCTTTTTATACTTTTTACTTTCCATGAAATAAAAATTATGATTAATAAATAACTACAAACTAAGTAAAATAAAGTGGTGTCGATCTTTCATCAGGTCAACCGTCACACGTATTCATAAACTAACTCCCCTAGAGGTGACTGCCAAAAGACTGACTGGTGACCCTTTATGCACACCAAATCCACAATAAACCGTACCGCCAATTCCCATCATCTGGAGGGGTGTTCGCCGCATGGCGAACGGGGTGGTTCTCATTATAACCACTAGCAAAAATTCCTGCTCACTAACCCATAATAAACCGTACCACTAACTCCCATCCTCTGGAGGGGTGTTCGCCAAATGGAGAACGGGGTGGTAAAAGAAAATGCATAACCGCTCTCAGGCTATGCTATTCCTCCCGCACCGCTTTTACCAAGCGATCTACTTTTTCTTTTGTGTTCCGTCCTAACATCCCACACTGAAAGACATAAACTTTATCTCCTTTCAGACGGAGATGCCTGAAATCATAGTCCAATTCTGAAGAGTCGATTTGGTAGCTGTATATGAAGCCCTCGTCCCACTCTTCCACTACTTCTTCAAAGTAAGCCTCCTCCAGAACCATATCTTGCTGCTCCTTGACCAACTTCTCTATATCTGTAGTTTGGACATTCATCCCGAATACCTGAAGGCTAAAATCATCTTTCCCTTTCAGCGTGATATCTTCCATTGTACCCAGCGTACTTACCTTCACTTCCAGATCTTCCGGACCTTTCACTTTAAGTGGTACACCCTCACCAATTAAATTATGTTCGACCCAATCATCAGAGGGGTCAGATGCGCAAGAGAATAAGAGACCGGTCAGGATAAATGCAAAATAAATTCGCAGCATAACACTATCGTTTTTGTAAAAGTAAGGGAAACCGTTTAAATATACTTACAGACCTACTTAGAGGTTTTAATCGTGCACCCAATAGCTTTCGTCACTGCCGGGGAGGGCTTTTCTCCTTTCTCTAAGGCTGCAATCGCATCCCTAAGGTAATGCTCGTCGGCCGCATCAGCTGATTTATAATTATTATCAATAGCCCCTATGTACTGAAGCACGCGATCCTTATCTACAAGAAATACATGCGGCGTTCGTTCGGCCCCAAACTTTGGATATACTTTTTGTCCCTCGTCAATTGCATAAGGAAAGGGAAAACCTTTATCCTTTGCACGTATCTTCATCTGTTCAAAACTATCCTCGGCCTGTACTTTTGGATCATTCGGACTGATCGCAATAACAGGATATCCCTTGGGAGCCATGTCCTTGTGGAGTTTAATAATCCGGTCTTCATAAGCAATTGCATAGGGACAGTGATTACAAGTGAAAATGATAATATATCCTTCAGCATCTGGATAATCACTCATGGATACCATATCTCCACTGGTCGTCTTAAGGCTAAAATCATCAACCCGATCTCCAATATCATATTGAGCAGAAAGCGAAGCGAAAAAACTGAGAAAAAGTAATGCTGAAAATAGAGTCTTCATGTTTAGTCTGATTTAAAAGTTTGAATAATGCGTTCCAGCTCTTTCACAGAATGGAAAGACTGTTGGAAAAATTTTTTCTTAGTGCCTTTATAGAATAGGGTCGCTGGGATCGCACCTGACCAGGACGGATCCACTAAATCAATCCAGCTGTTAGCATCCGGATCATCTAACAACCATACTTCTGGATGCAGATTTTGATTTTCAATAAATGGAAGAACTCGAGATTGCATTTGAGTCTCCATATCTAAGCTAACCAGAATGATTCGCAGATTGGTGTTGTCTGCATACTGTCTGCTTAAGTTGTTGAAATAGGGCATTTCCTTCACACAAGGTTTGCACCAGGTAGCCCAAAAATTGACAATTACTAACTGCTCAGGATCTTGAGGTAATCGCTCCTGAAGCTGATCAAAGTTCATAACGGGAACCTGTGGTCGCGAATGTTGGCCCATTGCACTATAACTGCTGCCAAATGCAAATAACAGAAGAAAAGACAAGTAAGTCCAGATAGCTTTCATAAAGATATAACTCTATTTTCTCAAAAACTGTTGTAAAATAGCCTAGGCTATTCAATCAGGGCCTACTGAACGGAGAAGCGCCAGCCCTTTGCTCTTATTTTATCTAGCAGCACCCCATCAACGCCCACATGAGCAGCTTTACTTACCAGTTTCAGCGTTTCATCGCCATGTTCTACTCTAAATTTCAATATGTGTTCCCCCGGATGGTTTTCTATCATTTGATCAATAGATTGCATGGTCTCATCGGCCAAATCATCGAGTGTAAAATCCAACGTTAAGCTCTTAATTCTATCCTTTCCTACTGAAGAAAGCTGGCGAACCTCTTGAATATTGAATTGTAGGTCTCCGGTTCTGTAACGCTTGCGAAATGACCCCTCTACATATAAAACCTGACCTTGCTGAAGGAGCTCTTTACTTCGCATATACTCTTCTCCAAATATCACAAAGTTCTGCGAGCCTGTGAAGTCTTGTAAGGTAAAGCGACCATAGCCCTCTCCTCGCTTAGAAATACCGTGGAAAGCTTCCGTTACAATGCCACCGAGAGCTAATTTTCTGCCTTCTTTCTCCTGCTCATGTAAGTCCTGCAGGGGACATTTCGCAAACGCATTGTATTCAAATGTATAATCGTCTAAGGGGTGCCCGCTAGCGTAGATACCAACTACCTCCTTTTCCATTTCCAACATCTTGATAAGGGGCCACTTGATATGTGCGGGCAAAGTGGGTTCGTGAACCAAATCGCTTGAAATGTCACCAAAAAGAGAGTTTGAAAGTTGTTGTTTTTGTGACTGATAACTTTGACCGTACTTAAGAAGCGCTTCAATATAAGAATCGTAGGGACCACTCGCTGCAAACAGTTGAGCTCGCTTTACCCCCAAACAATCGAAAGCGCCAGCCTTTGACAAGCTTTCCATTACGCGTTTATTGACCCCGCTGAGATCGATACGACGCATCATATCAGGTAAATCTAAAAATGGACCTTCAGCTTGTCGTTCCTTCAAAATCAATTCTACCGGTCCTTCACCCACTCCCTTCAAAGCTGACAAGCCGATCACGATATTTTGATCTGAAGCCACTGAAAAGTCCATCCCTGAGCGATTAATATTTGGGGGTTCTACTTCAATACCCATTCGCTTGCACTCTCTAAGAAATAGGTTGACTTTCGAAATATCACTTTTATTATGGGTCAAGGCTGAGGCTAAAAATTCGTGCGGGTAGTTGGCTTTCAAATAGGCCGTCTGAAAAGCAACGAAAGCATAACAAGTCGAGTGAGACTTATTAAAAGCATATGAGGCAAAAGCTTCCCAATCCTTCCAAATTTTATCTAATTTTTCTTTGGCGTGCCCCTTTTCCTTTCCTCCTTCTATAAACTTAGGGTAGAGCTCATCAATGATGGCTTTTTTCTTTTTTCCCATACCCTTTCTGAGCATATCGGCCTGGCCTCGAGAAAACCCGGCCAGTTTTTGGGAGAGGAGCATGACTTGCTCCTGGTAGACAGTAATACCGTAGGTTTCCTTTAGAAACTCCTCCATGTCATCGAGATCATAGGAAATCTCCTGCTCACCGTGCTTTCGCGCAATAAAATCCGGAATATATTCCATGGGCCCTGGTCGATAGAGAGCATTTACTGCGATGAGATCCTCGAAGCGCGTAGGCTTAAGTCCGCGTAGTACATTTTGCATCCCTTCACTCTCATACTGGAAGATTCCAATGGTATCTCCACGTTGAAAGAGTTCATAGGTTTTTTCATCATCGAGCGGAATGGTATCGGGATCAATTTTTATGTCGTGGTTTTCCTCAACCAGTGCAATGGCATCTTTTATGATGGATAATGTTCTCAAACCCAAAAAATCCATTTTGAGGAGGCCTGCATCTTCCGCAACAGAGTTATCAAATTGAGATACAAGTAAGTCTGAATCCTTCGATCGTGCAACCGGGACATAATTGCTCACTTCATCTGGCGTAATAACAACGGCACATGCATGAAGGCCTGTATTTCGAACAGAGCCCTCCAGGCGCTGTGCCATTTTAATAGTATCACCAACAATATCATTGCGCTTAGCCATTTCGCGCAGGTTCTCAACCTTTTTGAAGTCGTCTGTTCGAAGTTTGTCTTTTAAGCCCTTACCCATCTGGTCCCCTTCGAGCAATTCCTTCAGTGAGAAATTAGTCGGAATGGACTTTGCGATGCTGTTTACTTGATCGAGCGGCAGGTCCAGTACCCGTCCTACATCTCGAATCGAGGATTTGGCGGCCATGGTTCCGTAGGTGACGATCTGAGCCACCTGATTGTGTCCATATTTATCAACCACATAGTCAATAACCTTTTGACGGCCAACATCGTCAAAATCGATATCAATATCCGGCATAGAAATTCGCTCCGGGTTAAGGAACCGCTCAAAAAGCAAGTCGTATTTAATGGGATCTACATTCGTAATTCCCAAACAATATGCTACAGCTGATCCAGCTGCAGAACCGCGACCCGGACCAACCCAAACTCCCATTTTTCGTGCTGAAGTCGTAAAGTCCTGGACAATAAGAAAGTACCCGGGATAACCTGAATCTTCAATAACGAGTAATTCAAACTCTAATCGCTCTCTAACTTTTTCGGTTATCTCCCCATAGCGCTCTTCCGCTCCTAAATAGGTGAGGTGGCGCAAATATTCCATTTCAGAATGAAAGTTGCTTGGAAGGGGATATTTAGGCAGTACAACATCCCTTGCCAAATCCAAAGTGTCAACCTTATCCCATATTTCCATGGTATGATCTGCAGCTTCTGGCACATCACTAAACAACTGACCCATTTGATCTTGCGACTTAAAGTAAAAATCTGAACTCGGAAAAGCAAAGCGTTCGCCCTTGCCATCTCCTTTGGGATCACCTTTAAGGTTTCCTGTATTTACACAAAGTAAGACATCATGCGGATCTGCATCCTCCTCCTCCACATAATGTGAGTCATTTGTGCAAATGGTTTTGATATTGTACTTCTTTGCAAGTGCGATTAATTCCTGATTAACATCTTCCTGAGATTTCCCCGAAGGCACAATTTGATTGTGCTCATTGCGAATGGTTACGTTGTCCATCCCACGGTGGCGCTGTAATTCAATATAGAAATCTTCGCCGAATAGGTCTAACCACCACTTGACCAGTTCTTCAGCCTTTTCACTTTCGCCTCGAAGTATTGTCTGGGGAATTTCTGCCCCAATGCAACAGCTAGTAGCAATGAGCCCTTCGTGATATTGAACAATGAGTTCCTTATCGATGCGCGGAAACTTCCCATATAACCCATCAATAAAACCCAGAGAACAAAGCTTGGTCAAGTTTTGGTAGCCCTTTCTGTTTTTGGCGAGTAGTAATTGATGATAGCGATTGTCGCGCTCGCCTTTCGACTTGGCAAAACTCGTCTTACGCCGGTCGTCCACCATGTAAAACTCACAACCTAAAATCGGTTTTACTCCAGCTTTTTTTGCTTCATTAACAAACTTGAAGGCGCCAAACATATTTCCGTGGTCCGTCAAGGCAACACCTTTCTGCCCATCCTTAGCAGCTTTCTGCATCATGTCTTCTATGCGAGATGCTCCATCAAGAAGTGAATATTGAGTGTGGCAGTGAAGGTGGCAGAATTGAGTCATAATAAACGGTAAACATCTAGGATTTGAAAGGTAGGGCAAGATACAAAAGCGATATATTTATAAAAATAAATATGTATTGTTTTTCTCCTTTTTAAATTGTGATTGATGTATAAGCTATATCTAAATGCTCAAGAAAACAGATACAGAATGCAAAGGTCGAAGATATCGGGTTTTCCCCGCGTCAGGGATAGTAGCTGCGCTATGCCCAGCACTTGGATTAGGAAAATCAATTTAGAGAGGTAAACACTTTTAATTTTTCCACCATTCAAAAAATAAGTGAATAAGTGCTGGGTATAGCAGGTCCTTCCCTATTCTTTGGGAAGGACGGAACCAGCGCATAGCCCGACCCCATGCGCTGATGGCGTATGGGGTGACGCCAAATAAATAAATAAAATTAAATAGGTGAAATTGAAGAGATTTTTCCTGTCATTTTGACCCAGTCAATAGCGTGATGGGAGGCGTGGGAAATAACTTCACCTTGATAATAAAAGATCAGTTGTGGCGATTGATGCACAACGCCCAGCTCTTCGGCAATCATTCTGGATAAATCGCGATGCGCAATGAGGTCCAAATAATAAAATGGAATACTTTGTGGCATTTTTTGGGTAGCCTCCACCAATTGATCCATGATGTGATGGCTGGTGCCACATCGTGTGCTGTGCTTAAAAAAAACGATCGGTGTCTTATCTGAATTTTTCATGGCAAGCTCCACATCTTTTGCTGATGAAAGCTCGGTCCAATTATCGGGTAGCGCTTGTGAGGAAAACCAATCTAAAAAGGCCATAATTTACAGTTTAATCAGTGTAATACTATTATGGGCAATTTGTTCAAATCTGCCCATTTTTACGGATATATATATGATATAATCTATTCGATTTATGGATAAATACTAGAGGATCAAATCGGTTTACTTGTCAAAAACAAATGTTTGTATAACTCACTGATAGTTTGTTACTTAGAAGTCCACAAAGGCTTATATTATTATGCAAACAGAAACATCCAAGATTCCTGCTTTTAAGGTAGCTATTAGTGTAGTATTATTAAATTGTCTAGTTTTACTTACCTATTTGATTCAGTAGCGGTAGTATTTGTGATAGTAATTTATTCTATCATTTTTTTTTCTGTTAGAAATTAATACCTACATTAACGTCATCAAAATAACGCGAATCCTCTTAGCCCCATGAATTTTCCGTTAGATAGCTATAAATCTCATTTTTCTCATTATGCAGGTGCCATGACTCATGCTAAAGGCTTTGACGCAGGTCTTAGTGATGAGGAGTCATTTCTTTTACGAGCTGCAGGATTGCCGAAAAAAGGTGTCCCCTATTTCTATTTTGATACCGAGATCCACGAATGGCGTAACCTACCGATGGATTCGTTTTTACTGTGCTTAGGTACTTGCGAAGGACCGAGAACGCGTCATTATATTTTCCTTGACCACGATCATAAAGTTTATATCCAGTGGGCCAATGGCCATATTGAGTTTGTTAATAGCAGTTTGTCCTGCCTTATGCGGTCCGTACTGGTTTACAGTGAGTGGTTAGAATCTATTGAGCAATTAGTAGAGCACTCAGGTAGTTATTTAATTCAAAATGAGGACATATTCGAATTATATTATCAATTGCGTTTGATTGATTCGCATGCATTGTGTACCAATGGGCTTTGGATGTACCTAATGGAAGAATACCCTGTTTTTGAGGTAGAGCAGCCGTATTTGGATGAAAGTTTGGGTTAATCAAATTCCTTTTAATCCTGGAAAGAACGCATCTGCATAGTGAGTAAACTTCCATTCCTCTTCCCATCTTTGCAGCGTTATGATGTCAAAACGAAACTCTCCATCCCAACAGACTTCCTCCATGTACATATAGGAAGCATTTACTAAAGACCGCTTTTTGGCTTGAGACATGCCCCACCGTTTAATGTCATATCCAGGGTCGATACGCGTTTTGACTTCGATAAAAACCAAAACATCAGTTACTCGAGCAATAATATCTACCTCGTAAGGTTTGCTTCTCCAATTGCGCTCTAAAATCAGATATCCGGTGGTATACAGCCGTTGAGCGGCATACTGTTCTCCTTCTTGTCCGACTGACCAGGGGCTTGACATCTCGTAAACTTACAGAATTTCTGCGCTATGGGATGTAAATTTGTTAATATTGAGGAGAATTAGGATAGTATGAAGAAATTAATCACGGACTTTCCCCAGCAGCTGAAGGAAGCCCTACAAATCGGGCAGGAAGTGAATATTGAATCGCGAAAGGAAATTCACGAAGTGCTGGTTTGTGGTATGGGTGGATCCGCTGTGGGCGCTCATTTTTTGAAAACACTTGCTGCGCCCCATGCTTACGTACCTATACTCATCAATAAAGACTACGATATCCCCGCCTTTGCTGATGAACACACTTTAGTTCTCGCTTCTTCATATTCCGGGAACACGGAAGAAACTTATTCTGCTTTTCTGAAGGCACAAGAGCAAAACTGTTCGATTATAGTAATCAGTAGCGGTGGTAAACTCCTTGAAAAGGCACGTGCTGACGGTATCGACTTTATCCAACTTCCCGGCGGTTACCCCGCACCTCGTGCCTGCTTAGGATTCTCTCTAGTTGCGCAGCTTTTTGCTCTATACAAAGCGGGAGGTACGCCAAATTTTTTCCAGGAGGGAATCATTGATGTCGTGGAACGGCTCGGATTGGAACAGGAGAATATGAAATCCAATGCAGAACAAATTGCAAATCTAATGATCGATCGAATCCCTGTTCTTTATGGGTCGAATCGAACAAATGCTACTCTATGGCGCTGGCGACAACAGCTGAACGAAAATGCTAAACATCTTGCCTGGCATCACGTTTTCCCAGAGTTGAACCACAACGAAATTGTGGGTTGGAAAGGCGATCATGCACAGCTGCTTGTCGTGGCTCTGCGGCATCGCGACGATCCTTCACGACACCAACTTCGAATGGATCTTTCTAGCGAAGTTTTCCACCATTGGGCAGGAGGTTATATGGAAATTTATTCCCGCGGACGGAGTTTCCTCGAAAAAACTCTATATCTCGTTCACCTTGGCGATTGGGTCTCTTATTATTTAGCCCAGCTAAAGGGTGAAGATGCAAATGAAGTAAAGGTCATCGACCACTTAAAAGAACAACTAAAAAAATACGACTAACTATGGATTTAGAAGGAAAAGTAGTATTAATTACCGGCGGGTCCCGTGGAATCGGAGCTGCCATTGTTAAAAGATGTCATGCGGCCGGAGCTCAGGTGGCGTTTACCTATCGTTCATCCTCAACAAAAGCAGATGAACTCGTGGACGAATTGGGTGATCGAGTGAAAGCTTATCAGAGTGATGCTGCTGACTTCTCAGCAGCTGGGGAACTCATTAAAGAGGTGACTGCCGATTGGGGCGCAATTGATGGTCTGATCAACAATGCCGGTATCACTCAAGATAATTTATTGCTGCGCATGTCAGAAGAACAATGGGATCAAGTCATGCATGTCAATCTCAAATCAGCCTTCAATCTCACCAAGCACTGCATGCGTCCAATGATGAAGCAACGTAAAGGATCTATTATCAATATGAGCTCTGTAGTAGGTATGTTTGGAAATGCCGGACAATCAAACTACGCTGCCTCAAAAGCGGGCTTAATTGGATTTACAAAATCCATAGCAAAGGAAGTCGGCTCCAGAAATATTCGCTGTAATGCCATAGCCCCCGGCTTTATTGCCACCGAAATGACTGAAGAACTGGATGAGAAAACGAAAGAGCAGTTTTTAGCTAACATCCCGCTGAAACGCTATGGTACAGCTGAGGAAGTAGCTGATTTATGTGTCTTTTTACTATCAGACAAGTCTGCTTACATAAGTGGGCAAGCGATTTCTATTTGCGGTGCATTAAATACCTAAAATGCCCCTTTACCTATAGATCTCCCTCCTGTGGGCGGATAATGATTTCCTCTACCGTAGATTTTGGCGGTAGATCCCATGCCGCATAAACCATTTCTGCCACATGCTCCGGATCCATTAATCGATCAGCTGGTAAGTCAGCTCCTTCCCAGGAACGACTCCAGGTAGCGCCAGGTAGAATAGCTGTCACTTTGATATCCTTATCTTTCAATTCTGCTCGAAGACAATTGTTCCAACCCAATTGCGCCCATTTAGAAATGGCATAAGAACCCCCATTCGGATAGGCTGTAATACTGGCAATCGAGCACATGTTGAAAATATGAGCGGGCTTTGACTTTTGCAGTAAAGCCATAGCGGCACGAGTCCCATAGTAGGCTGAATAGAGGTTCGTTTCCATCATGAGCTCAAGGTTTCCTTCCTCTTCCTCCAATAAAGATCCTGGGATAAATACGCCAGCATTATTCACAAGAACATCGAGGCGACTCCATTTTTCATCAATCCTGGAAATAAAATCCTTTAATTCCTCTCGCTTTCTAACGTCGACCGAGTGAATCAAAACCTCTGATTTCGGATACTTCTCCCGAATATCCCTTGCTATCTCCTTCAAGTCTGACATCGTACGCGCAGTAAGAGCGAGCGCCCATCCCTCTTGAGCAAATCGGTAGGCAATCGCCTTTCCTATACCCGCCGTAGCACCCGTAATCGCAATAACTTTTATATTCTCCATGTTTGTTTTTTCTTTACTTCTTCTAAATTATAATAAATTTAGGGTATCATAGTTAACAGCTAAGTAAATAAATTTTTTGATTTTGAACGTACTACACCATTTTGGCCGCTACATCCTCATGATGAAAAAGACCATCAGTAAGCCGGAAAGCTGGACCATGTATTGGAAAGAAACCATGCGCCAAATGAATGATATTGGAGTAGGTTCACTTACCATCATCATGCTCATTTCTGTGTTTATTGGTGCAGTTACTGCTGTGCAATTTTCTTACCAATTGGGATCGGCCATGGTGCCCCGATATTACGTTGGCTACATCGTTCGGGACATTACTATCATAGAGCTGGCCCCGACCATAACCTGCCTGGTCTTAGCCGGGAAAGTAGGTTCTAACATTGCCGCTGAGCTGGGTGGAATGCGACAGAAAGAACACATTGACGCTATGGAAATCATGGGTGTCAATACGGCTTCTTATCTTATCTTACCCAAAGTTATTGCCGCCTTATTCGTCGTACCCTTACTCGTATGTCTGGCGGCCTTTGTGAGTATCGCGGGAGGATATACAGCTACTGTTCCTACAGGATATTTTACCGGACCGGAATACATTCAGGGGCTGCGGTCTTTTTTTGACCCGTACAACGTATTCATGATGTTTGTCAAAGCTACCGTCTTTGGTTATATCCTTACCACGGTATCTTGTTATATGGGCTATTATGTAACTGGAGGTAGTATCGAACTCGGTCGGGCGAGCACGAATGCCGTTGTATACAGTAATATCTTAATTTTATTAGCCGATTATGTCATCGCCGTAATATTAACCGGATAGTATATGATACGCGTAGAAAACATAAAAAAATCGTTTGGCGATCTGGAAGTCCTGAAAGGAATCAACCTCGAATTCTATAAAGGAAAAACTAATATTATCATCGGCCGAAGTGGAGCGGGTAAAACAGTCCTACTAAAACTCATCGTAGGCCTCTACCCACCTACATCAGGAAAGATTTATTACGGGAATACTGATTTCCTATCGCTCAACGCAAAACAACTACGAGCTATTCGTATGAAAGTGGGCATGTTATTTCAGCAGGGCGCACTATTTGATAGTATGACCATCCAGGAAAATATTCGCTTTCCGCTCGACATGTTTTCTACTATGACCCTGAAAGAAAAAAATCTAAAGGTCTCTGCAACCCTCGAACGGGTCGATTTGGTCGGTAAAGAAGGTCTTTTCCCCTCCGAAGCTAGCGGAGGAATGCAAAAGCGGGTCGGTATTGCCCGGGCAATCGTTCTTGAACCCGAATATTTATTTTGCGACGAACCGAATTCCGGCCTGGACCCTAAGACGTCAATTGTTATCGACCAGTTAATCTCTAACATTACACACGAACGCAATATCACGACCATCATCAACACGCACGATATGAACTCTGTGATGGAAATCGGTGAAAATATTGCCCTTTTAGCAGATGGATACCTCGAGTGGCAGGGACATAAAAGTGAAGTGCTAACAAGTGAAAATGAAGAGCTACATCGCTTTATTTTTGCATCGCCTTTCCTCAAAAAACTGCGGGACAAGGCAATCGGTAAATAACGACAGGCTTACACCACTATCCCAGTCTCATTTAGTCTTAACAATATCTTTAATTAAATATATATGGGCGGTCCCTCGAGGGCCCTTCAGCTTCGCGCAGGGCAACGCCTTTCGGGCGCCTCAGGGCGCTACGACCGGGGGTTCCGTCCTCACCCGCCCAACACGTGGATCGGGCATCGGACAGCCATCGCCTTCGGCATGGCTCCCCTATCATCGCTACCGCAATTTTAAAGTGAGGCAACTACAAAATTTAGGGGTAAATGTCTGAAGCTTCAGGTATCTGAAGCTCACAAAAAATCCTGACTGAAATGCGAAAAGCCCAAATTAGAAATCTAATTCAGGCTTTTTCGACTTAAGGTCTCAATAAGAAAACGATGGAGACGCGAACGCTAAAACGCGACTGTCATCATATTGATTACAAATATATGAAAGAATAACCAATATGTCAAATTTATCCTCTTTTATATTCGGATATCATGTAAATAATAGAGTAAATACCTAAAGTGAACTCAAGACTATGTCAACGGAGCTTTTTCTACCTATGAATGAGCTCTCGGAGTGTGCCAGTTGTCTTTCTTCTACTGCAAAATGAATTTCGCACGATAGTTCTTGCCCGCTCGGTCTTGACCCTGTAAAATATAGGTGCCTGCTGTTAATGTACCTAAATTTAGTGAGAATACGGGCTCGCCACCGACTTCGATTACGGGGCTCCCGAATATATCGTACACACGGACATCCTGCAGGGCTATATCTTGACGCCAATAAAGCCGATCTCGCGCTGGATTCGGATATAAGGTCAATTGATCATACGTGATTTCATAACTATTCATACTGACCACATCGCCCTCACTGATACAATTCTCAGTCAGGCAGTTTCCCTCACTATCCACCATATAAATCCAAATCTTATTCCAATCATAGGGGGTACTAATCATCGATAAAACCGCAATCCGACCATCTTCAAATTCGTGTATATCTACAACTGAAAAACTTACGGAGTCTAAGGAATAATCCGGATGATAATAGGTCCGATGCCACAGACTATCTCCTTGGTTATTTAGCTTAAGAAGTAGATTTTTCACACCGGTTCCTTCTCCTCCATTTTCCCAATTGCCCATCATATAGAAATAGTCACCTCTTCCTTTTTCTACTTTAGATATGTAAAACCAGGTTAATCTCTCGCTGGTGAAATATTTCTTCTTTAAAACATTTCCTTGGCCATTTAGCCACTGTAACCGGTAAGGATACCAATGTAAATAATTGTTAAAAAAAGTATCGTTTCCACGCCTACTTACCCGATACGACACCACAATATTCGAATTGGAAAGGGTGGTGAACCAGGGCGAAACCGCACCATGTTCTAATTCTTCTGTGTTAAAATATTCCCAGATCACATTACCCGAGGTGTCCAGCTTTAAAAGCTGATTGTAGTAGCGGCGCTCTTCCTCAACATAAACATTAGAAGAAACATATAGATTGCTGTCAGGAGACGCCGATAGTTCCGCCGGAACGGAATAAGCGAAATCTTCATTGTAATACTTCGTCCAGAGAACTTCTAAATCTGATGTTACTTTGGTTAATGAGAAATATTCCTGCTCGCCGTCTTCGATATAGGTAGGTAAATATAAGTTGTCATTTAAGGTGACTGGTCGCATTGAGAAATTGAAATCTCCTTTTGTATCGAATTCAACTGAATTAAGTATCTCATAATTTTTACTGACCAATTTAATCTCTTGAGATTTAAGTAATTCTCGATTCTTGCCAAAAAGAAAATATTTTTTACCAGAAATTAAAGGTGAAGGTCTAGTTAAACTGAATGAGTCAACCTCAAAAAACGTATTTTTTAAATTATGAATATTCGACGTAACAATTGATGAGCTACTAATATTGCTTGTAGATATAAAAATAGAAGAAACATGAAAGAAAGAGTCAATCAGTTTAAACTTTAAAACATTAATATTCGCCGAATCCACTTCGATCACCTCTGAGAAATTCCTTTGAGAATAACAGATATTCATCCCGGCACATAACACTAGAAAAAGAAACCATTTTCGCATAATTATTATTTCATTATCAGAAAAAGGGAGAGGGAGATCGAAACCTCCCCCTCTCCAGATGTAAATTATTGTTTAATCATCTTTCGGGTGGTTTGTCCAGCTGTGGTTTGTATCTGCAAGAAATACATCCCCGGCAAAAGCTCATTTGTTTGCAATGTGACCTTTGCATTATTTGTTTGCACCTCTTTTACCAATTCTCCATTCAAGCCGAAAATAGAAATCGATGAAATGGGCTCATCCATGGATATCGTGATTTCTTCAGAAAATGGATTAGGGTAGATATTTTTTCCTTTCCTTATTTCATCTCCCTCGCCTGACAATAGCCCAGGTGAATTGTCACCTGATTCAACAGGGGGAATGTCAATATGATTGCCCGTCAATTGATAATACAGCGTTCGCGCATAGGCAGCAGATGGGGTGAGGGACTCTCCCATACTTTCAATGCTCACTACTTCCGTTTCTGTGAAATAGGGGCGTCCGTGCGCCATAGCTGAGTCCGCATCAAAATAAAGTACGCGCAAGCTATCTTCTGAGAATACATTATAACTTTGAGACGCTAAACTGTCCTCGATTTCCAAACGCTTGAGATTTAGCACTTGAGTATTATAAAACACCTGCTTATTCGAATCCGCTGTAGGGAGACTCTGTAAAATCGTATCAGCAGTTAATAAGTCACCCTGATTGACGCGATATCCAAATTCTCGGGTTTGCCAGTCATACGATCCCGTCAACTGAAAAATCTGGTCCGCAAAGGTGCTTTCTTCGTGCTCAGATCTGTACAAGGCATAATTTAGCCATTGATTGAGTATTTCATTCGCTTGATCCAACTGAGGAGATATTGGAGAATATCCCTCCACTTGCATCGTACGTATATCATCTCCACCCAAATTAATAACCGTTTGAATCCAATGATTGATTGAATCCAATACTGCGGATTCTGTTATATGATTCGTGGTATTAAAACTATCTAACCCGACTGTACCATCAGCATCCGGATCAATTAGGTTATATAAGCCTCTCCCGTCGCAGCGATTGCCAGGGTCATCTGTTTCAAATTTTATGATTGAACTGTTCGGGTCATCAGGTTCTTCGCACGGCTTATTGATGTAATAGTAGTAGTTAAAACTGGAACCAAAATTCAAAATGGCCCTATTTGACCCCTCAAAACAATTTCCGGCCGCTTCATTATTCATTCCAATGTTTTTTCGTACGATTCGGGTAGGTGTTCCGAATAGGTCAAGATTCATCCGAACCGGAGTGGAACCCATGATATCATTCTCAAGAAAATCTGAATTCGAATTTGTACCAAAATATTGGATACTACTTTCAATATCATTGCAGCTTATTCGATTATTGTCGGATCCAGTCATGTAAGACCACAGAATGCCAGAGTTAACAACATTATTTTTTACCTCATATGAATTTTCTCCCCAAGCCATAAAAGCTGCACGTGGTTGAAACAATGGATAATTTGGTACTGATATTTCGTTATTTTCGGCATAAACAGATGCCAATTGACCGAAGGCTCCATTTACCAAAATACCGAAATCAACATTAGTGAAAACATTTTTTTCTTCCTCCATTTCACCGATGACCACATCACTACTCATCGGTTGAGTAGCGTCTATCGTAATCCCAGAAAAACCCCCATTGAATGTATTGCCTCCCTTAATGGTTGCTTTTGAATTTGTAAGCACAATACCCGCATCCTGATGGTTATTAAATTTAGACCCCTTAACAACTAGATTATCATGATTTCTGGAATATATTCCTCGCCTGTTATTAATAAACTCCGAACCTTCTATTAAGGTCTCTTTGCCCCCATCTTGAGTAAGGAAAACACCGATATCACAGTCCTCAATTTTTGAAGAAGTCATTTTTAAAATCGATTGGACTGGTTTGCTTGTATTAAAAGCGACGCCAGTTTCCGCTTTTCTTATACTAGAATTGTTCATGACTAAAACTCCCTTTTCATATAAAAGAATGCCCTTCCATTTTACATTTTCTCCACATTCTGCCATGAAGTTATTGTCTAAAATTACATTATCTAAAATTAATTTTGCCCCTTCGTCAATGAGTATTCGTGTATCCGGGTGCATCATCAGGGTGGAATTCTTAATCGTCAATGTAACTTCCTCTCTAATTAATAATTGGTATATCTCTTCGTTGCGATTGTCCCAGGTGTCATCGCTGTCAATATCATAGGAAAACCCCTGAAAAGATCCATTTAACTGCAATAATCTAGGAGAGGGTGGACTCCAGCAATCTATTGCTGGATTGTAATAATATGCCCAGTAATAGGGACCATTTGGTAAATCATCCTCGGTCCAAACTACTTGCTCAACAGAATTGCTAACACCACCTGCTGGCCCGCCAGTCGGACTCCAGTCTGTACTATATCGCACCTCTATACCTCCAGGTATGTTTTCTTCTAGAAGGTCATTTAAATCAATTTCAAATACAGGACAATCAAAATATAACTGATAATCTGTAAAAGTGGGTGGATTGGTAAAATCCTCCACTGTAACCTTCACTCCTTCGCTAAAACAGCCGGGATTATCATCATAATAGTATCCGTAATACTCTCCCGGAGCAGAAACCACAGGTCCTATCTCATTTGCCAAAATGTCAGAGCCATTGTCAGTACTCCAAATTAAAACGGACTGAATAGGAGTTTGCCCATTATGAATATTATTTAGGTTAACTTCAGTTCCATCACATCCAAGCGTGAAGATACTGCTTGAAACCGTGGGTACACTCTGATCTGCCATGCAACATGATTCTTCAGGCTGCGTTTTCAACGTTTGACTTTCGCCCGATCTGCTGCTACCCCCAACAAAACTCTGTTCAATTTCCACTTTGATCTCTGTCTCCTCGCAGTCAGGTGCTTGAGGGTAAAAAAATTCATCATTTGATGATCTTTGCTCTTCTATATCATTTACATACCATACATAGTCAAAATTTGTGCACTCCAAGAATCCTTGCTCGTTATAGGCCTTATATCTATCACTAGAAATTTCTTGAATTTGAGTTATATTAGGAACTGTTAGGTTCAGTTCCTTTTCCCATTCATACTTATCAATGACGGTTCCTGAACTTTCTACTCTATGAACTTCCCCGTAGAATTTTAAGGTAACCTGCGTGGAGTTTAACCGAACTTCACTCAAAAATGACCATTCGGATATACTAGTAATACAATCAGATCCTGATCCACAATCACAGTCTTCACATCCGGAGCAATTGAAGACCGAGGTTAATACTATACAATCATCCTCATAATTGGAACTACCTGGTCCTTGAAACTCGCACCCATCGCAAGACAATTGAACGTATTCAAATGGCAATGATCCATCGTAGTAAAAGTCGTAGCTTTCAAGTGGGTCTATCAGACATTCCTCAAAATCGACTATATTGGAGTTAAAGTCTTGGTCTTTCAAGGTCATTTGGGAAAACAAACTTTGACTGATTAAGCCAATAATTAAGATAAAGAAATAGTGGTTAACAAGAAGCTTGAACGGTTGAACGGTTGAACGAAATACTGATTTTTCATCGTAAAAAGTTTTTTAAAAGTTTTTTATAAACTATTACTCGTTATAGATAAATTAAATATTTTTATCCTGCAAAAATATTGTGTTAATTCTCTAAAATCCCTTACGCCGCCAAATATCTATTACAATTACAATCATATTCTAGTCTAAACAGAATATTATTAAACTTCTAATCAACTCCATTTTACATATAAGTTATTGTAATATAATGTTGAGTTATTCCAGTTTTTAGTCTCGGAATCATATTATACACCATAAATTTTATTTGACAGTGGCCCTTTACGATAATCTTTTCATTCTCTAGAAAGTTTTAGGGACGCAGTTCAGGCCCCGCCCTCCTCAATGATGGAGTTATAAATAGCTGCATGAATACGCTTGCGATATTTATTTTTGATCAGGATGCGGTTTGACATTTTAGGATACGTACGATTTGATAAAAAGATATACACCAACTCCTCATCCGGATCTACCCAGGCAGCAATTCCTGTAAACCCTAAATGACCAAATGTATTGGGAGAAGCCAAATCCGTCATGTTCAGTTTTTCTCTCGAATCGAGTTGCTTCATATCGAAACCAATCCCACGACGACTAGCTCCGGGCACTCGGGTGGTGAAAAGCTTTATAGTTTCGGATCGCAGAAATCGCTCACCGCCGTATACTCCTTCATTGAGCAACATCTGAAAAATAGCTGCCAGTTCCTGTGTATTGGAAAATAATCCGGCATGCCCGCTCACACCGCCCAGCATAGCCGCCCCCATATCATGAACATAGCCATTCAGTAATTGCATGCGGAAATAATCATCGTATTCTGTTGGAACGATGGATGCCGGAGAGATAGACCGAGCTAAAGGGTTAAAGCCCGTGCGCTTTAATCCCATAGGCGCATAGAATTCTTCATCAACAAATTCGTCTAAAGTCCGTCCATCAATGGCATGAATAACACGAGCCATCAAAATCAATCCTAAATCACTATATACATATCGACCAGGTCTCGATAGTGGTGATTGCAAAATAAACTGATACATCGTATCCACATAGTTAGCATTCATATAAAAGCGATCGGCGACCGGTACGGTATATTCTTTGCTGGAGGTCGAGTGATAATACCTGGTCGATGGCATGACATCGCCGGACTTGCCCGCTGACGGCTCTAAAGTATTCTTATAAAACGGAATCCAGGGCTTAAGCCCGGCACGATGACTTAAGATATCTAAAATCGTCAAGTGCTCTTTATTGGTGCCAATGGCTTCGGGTAAATATTTAGATATCGGCGCTTTGAGATCAATCTTACCCTGATCAAAAAGCCGCATTACAGCTAATGTAGTAGCAGCTACCTTCGTCACCGAAGCTAAATCAAAAATATCTGATAATAACGTAGGACTTTCACTATCAGGGGTATGTCGCCCAAAGGCTTTATGATATACCACGCGCTCCCTACGTGCGACTAGCACCTGACAAGCAGGCGCAGCTTCCTTTTCCAGTAATTCCTTTACAATTTCATCTATTCGTGCCAGAGAATCACGGTCTAGACCTACACTCTCAGGGCTTGACCAAGCCAGACGTTTCATATCTGGCATTTTTAATCCACTACCCTCCATAAAAGGCCTCGCACTAACAGGAAGTTCGCCTTGTATGGGTCGAGCACCAAAAAGCATTTGTGCAGCTACTTTTTGAGCTGTGGGGTGATCTTCATAGGCCACGAGTAAATGATCGGCAAAGGCCAAATCTGACACAGTATATGGTGAACCGAATACAACAATCACTACTTGTGTTTTCTGACTAAGTTTTTTCAAAAACTGCATGGTCGCCTGGCTTAAGCCATAATTATTCTTTTCTGAGTTATTGAGATCATGAATACCCACAAATACGAGGTCCATTACCTCTAATTTGAGCAGCATGTTTTTAATTGGTGAAGATTGAAAGTATTTGTCCACATTAAAATCTAGTACAGGCGTATAGGTTTTTAATTGCTCTGTAAATGCAGTCGGACCATTAGCTCCGATACTTACAGCGCCTATTAGTCCTTGCCCGATGCTTCGGACAGGGATTTTGTTCTCCTCATTCGCCAGGCAGGTTATGCTTTTTTCGTAAATATCCTCTGTTGTGATGTCCCATTCCGGTCTTGCTGTATAGGAAGCATTCGGCTGAGCATCGATCGGCTTCATTTTATGAAGCCCCACGCGATGTTTCAGCTCAAGTATTTTCTTTACGTGGAAAGCGAGTTGCTCCGCAGAAATACGACCGGAGCGTACCGCCTCAAGCAACTTTTTGTGTACCGTTCGGGGATTAGAAGGGAGACAAATCATATCATTACCTGCTTCTATGGCCAGGACTTCAGCTTCCCCCGGATCAAAATGTCGTGTTACCCCTTTCATTTCCATGGCATCTGTTATGATCAAGCCTTCAAAGCCTAGCTCTTCACGCAATAGGCCCTGAACAGTCGGTTTGGAAAGTGTAGTAGGTCGATTCGGGCGATCGTCTAAAGCAGGAATGTGCAGGTGAGCCACCATGATGGCAGGTACCTTTGCTGCTATCAACTTTCTGAAGGGATACAACTCTATACTATCTAATCGGGCTCTATCGTGTTTTATTACAGGTAAATCCAGATGAGAGTCTACATCAGTGTCCCCATGTCCGGGAAAGTGTTTGGCACAGGCGGCTACCCCTGCTGCATGCAGACCTTTCATATAGGCCTTTCCAAATTGACTTACTTTTTCCGGACTTTCACCAAAAGATCGATAATTGATCACTGGATTGGCTGCATTGTTATTTACATCAATGACTGGAGCGAAATTGAGATGAACTCCGATTTCGCGAAGTTGCTGCCCTATCCAAAAGCCCATTTTTTCTGTTGTACCCAGACCACCTTTCCCCATAGCCCCCAAAGTCATTTGCTTAGGAAAGCTGTATCCATCTGATTTAAAACGCATTCCGGTTCCCCATTCAGCATCCATACTGATCAATAGTGGCGTTTGCGCCAAAGCTTGATATTCTTCAGTCAATTCTTTTTGACGCTGAGGAGTGCCTTGAAAAAAGCATAGTCCACCGACATGGTACTCTGAAACAAACTCTTTAATAGCTGCAATATGGCGGGGACCCAAATTTGAATGTGCCCGTATCATTAACAATTGCCCTACGCGTTCTTCATCACTCATTTTTGCGTAGACAGAATCTACCCATAACTGAGCTGTTTGACCCGCAAGCCCAAACGACAGCCCCAAAAGGCAAAACCATATAAGTATAGATCGTTTCATTCCTAGTTGGACTTTGATTCAAAAAGAGAAGGATCCATATCCCGTGCTTGATTCATAAATAATTGACTCGAATCCAATCGTCCTTTCTGCATATAAGCTGAACCGACATCATAGTAGGCGCGAGCATGATTGGGGTTTAGCTTCAGTGCTTTTTTAAAGAATTCTAAAGCCCGACCAGGTCGACCAGAAACTCCGTTTGCCACCCCTAGCAATCGAAGGGTTTCATAATCCGAGGGCTGAAGTTCGTATGCTTTTCTGAGATAACGCAAAGCAGTGGTCAAATCTTGCTTTTCCTCCCCATAATACTGCCCAGCTGCTCGGTAGGCAAGAGCTAAATTATTTAACGCATCTGCGTAATTGGGATCTAATTGCAGACAGGCTTCATAAGATGAGATCGCCTTTTCGAAATCTTTTAAATAAAAATGAGCATTGCCTTGCTGAAGAAATGCATTTTTATATGTGGGGTGTAGGTCGATAGCCTTTCGACTGTAGGGCTTGGACTTCTCAGCCCATTTTGCCTGCTCGGAGACATTATTTGATTCTCCAGCCAGGCGATTATATTCACCTGCTGTAGCGTTATTTACTTTAGCACTATTTGAAGAGGTGATTACATCCGTTGTGAAAAGAGTGAAGTTCGATTGCCAGGCAGGCATGCGCCACAGGGATAGCAAGACATATATTCCAAAAATTACACCCCAAAAGTAAGACCAATTAAAAGTACTGGGTAGCACTTTCGAGCCATACTTCTTCAGTAAAAAAATAAAAAACAAAATAAAACCCATAGAAGGAATAAATAAAAAACGCTCTGAAAGAAAAGTACCCACATTGATAGCGATATTAGACATGGGAAAAAGAGCAATTATAAACCAAAGCCAACCCCAGCTTCCAATGTTTTTAGCCTTTAAATTTACAATAGCCCATATAGTAATGGGTACATAGATAAATAGGCTCAAATACATTCTTACGTCAGAGAACGATATTATGGGTAATTGTAGCGGATAGTAATCATGAGTCAGTGGCCACGGCCATATCATAAGCCGGAGGTACTCAAGAAGGCCTGAAAGAACAGTAGGAATACGCTCAACAAAAGAAAGCACTTCATACGCCTGTCCATTCCAAACCATAAAAGGATTATTCATAAGTTCTCGCGGCGGATCCCCTCCCAAAAATTTACCTAAAACAGCATATCGGACGCCAAAATAAATGAGAAAGGCTGTCGCTAAAGCAAAAAAAGCACCCTTTGCCGTTTGTTTTTTACCTTTCAAAAAAAGCAGGCTGGGACCGATCATTAAAAAAACAACCGCATTCTCTTTTGAGAACATGGCCACCGAAAAAAGGAAAAAACTCAAGATATATCGGTGTAAAGCTCTAGACTTCCACAATACAAGAATGGCTCCTAAGGCTGCTGCAAATGCAACAATTTCATCTCTACCTTTTATGTTACAAACTACCTCAGTATGAATGGGGTGAGCCAAAAACAACAAACTCCCCCATAAAGCCCAATGCGCTTTTTGTTTTTTTAACGAAACCATGTAAAAGATAAAAATATAGACCTGGCTGACTAGCAAGCCGTAATACAAAATGTTAAAAATGTGGCCTACAGTTGGAGTCAATCCAAATACCCCCCCTTCGATAGCAAATAAGGTAGGTGTGAAGGGTCTATACCTTCCTCCAGACACCAAACCGCTCTTACCCTCCTCTTGAAAAAACCCGTAAAATGTATCGTTAGTCCAAAGTCCGGGAATTCCAGCGATTCCTTCCTGAGTATAAATATTCTCAGATAAAACAATAGCATCATCTTGTGTATACTCAAATCCAATAGTAGGAGCATAAAGCAAACAGGCCAACAAAGCCACGACGACGGGCGCTGGAAGAGAAAAAAGTTTTGGAAATACAGATTGCTTAGCCTTCATTCCTCATGTTATAAAGTCTTAGAGCGAATATAATCAAAGCAAGCAATACAGGGAGTGCACGCCTATTTAATTTTTTCGATAGTCTTGCGATACCGATCAAATTATCAAAATCCAGCCTATCTGCCTACATGAACCAATAATACCGAAACATCTGATGGTGAAACGCCACTGATTCGACTAGCTTGACCAATTGTCAGCGGACGGATTTTCGATAATTTCTCCTGCGCTTCAGAAGAAAGAGACTCGATTCTGGCATAATCAATGCGTTCACCAAGGGTTACTCCATCCAGGCGCTCCATCTTTTCCACCATTTCTTGCTCTCGGCGAATATAACCGGCGTATTTGAGATTGATTTCACTCATGTTTAGAACCTCTTCATCATATGCACTTATCGCTCGATCTATTTTAGGCACAGCCGCTTGAAGTTCAGATAAACTAACCTCGGGTCTCAATAGCAAGCTATCCACCTTTACGGATTGCTTTAGAGGAGAAGCACCTTGCTTTTCAAGATAGGGATTAACCTCCTGGGGGGAAATACTCTCCTGACTGAAATACTTTTTAAGTTCTATTAAAGCTTCATTTTTCTCTCGTACTTGTTCCATGCGTTCCTCCATCCCGTGCATACCTATTTCGTTCACCAGCGGCGTTAACCTCAGGTCTGCATTATCTTGCCTAAGAAGAATTCGGTATTCGGCTCGAGATGTAAACATGCGATACGGCTCCCTTGTGCCTTTATTCACTAGGTCATCAATTAACACACCAATATAAGCCTGAGATCGCTTTAACACGAATGGAGCTTCTTCATGAATTGCTAGATGGGCATTTATACCGGCAACCAGACCTTGTCCGGCAGCCTCTTCATAGCCGGTTGTGCCATTAATTTGCCCTGCAAAATAAAGGCCACTTATGCGCTGAGTCTCCAAAGTAGGCTTCAATTGAGTCGGCTGAAAAAAGTCATACTCAATGGCATATCCCGGACGGAACATTTTTGCATTTTCAAAACCCTTAACCTTGCGCAATGCTTTATATTGAACATCTTCTGGCAAGGAAGTGGAAAAGCCGTTGACGTAAACTTCAACCGTTTTCCAACCTTCAGGCTCTACAAAGATCTGATGACGATCCCTACCTGCAAAACGATCGATTTTATCCTCAATAGAAGGACAGTATCTTGGGCCAATAGATTTTATACGTCCATTGAACATTGGCGATCGATCAAAACCTTCTTCTAACACTCGGTGAACCTCAGGGTTAGTGTAAGTGATGTGGCAAGGGCGCTGATTTTCTGGTGTGGGGCTTTGAAGAAAAGAGAATTTGCCCACCTTTTCATCTCCGGGCTGAAGCTCCATAGCCTCCCAATTTAACGAACGACCGTCAACCCTTGGGGGTGTACCTGTCTTCATTCGGCCAGCCTCAAAGCCCAACTCAACGAGTTGCTCTGTGATGCCGGTGGAGGCACGTTCTCCACTTCTACCACCTCCAAATTGTTTCTCGCCTATATGAATTAGGCCATTTAGGAAGGTTCCGTTCGTCAGAATTACTTTCCGGGCTTTAATTTCTATGCCCATACCTGTTCGAACTCCCTGGACTTGATTATCATGAACAACTAAGCCCGTAACCATCTCCTGCCAAAAATCAATCTTGGGGTGAGCCTCCAACATTTCCCGCCATTTAGCAGCAAATAGCATGCGGTCACTCTGTACGCGAGGTGACCACATGGCTGGCCCTTTAGACCTATTAAGCATACGGAACTGGATCATGGTTTGATCTGCTACTTGCCCCGAATACCCTCCTAGTGCATCAATTTCACGCACTATTTGTCCTTTTGCCACTCCTCCCATAGCAGGATTACAGCTCATTTGTGCGATAGTATTCATATTCATAGTCACTATGAGTACCTGGGAGCCCATATTGGCAGCTGCAACTGCCGCTTCGCAACCCGAGTGTCCAGCACCAACTACGATCACATCATATTTGGGAAACATACTTATTTATTTTAGAGTGCAAAGATATAGATTCTCAGCTTGTTAAAGTGCTGAAAGCTGTCAGGTTTTCGTGAAATCATCGTACATCTTATAAACAATCCCTGTTAATTCCCGTATAATTACACTCAATTATGTAGCCGTAAGTATTTTCTTCACTTTTTATGTCAGGCATCATTGTATTACCATCCGTATGATTCGAGTTGCAATAATAATCTTCCTGATAGTTGGAATGGATGCGGTTTCTGCATTTAGTCAGCGGATAGACTCCAATCAGAATAAAAGTGTTTTTGTTGCTACTCCTATTTTATTTCGAACTCCTGAAACGAGTTGGGGTTTTGGACTAGGTGGCGCATATAATTTTTATTGGGGTGCAGATAGTATAGAACGGCGCCCATCTCAAATTCTATTTGCAGCTACCTACACATTGGAGGACCAGCTTTTGATTCACCTACCTTTTGAGTGGTTCTTATGGAAAGATAAAATTTGGATCAAAAGCGACTTGGGGTTTTATCGCTATGTCTACCCTTATTTTGGAATAGGAAATGACACTCAATTGGCAGATAAAGAGTTTTATGAATCTACTTTCCCCAGAGTTCGCCTTTCGGGCTTATATGCCATACGCAAGCACTTGTACACTGGCTTATCTTATAAATTTGATAACTTCTTTATTTCGAAGCGAGCATCAAATGGAATTCTGGCTGAGGAAATGCCAATTGGAGCTACTGGCGCTGTCATTTCAGAATTGGGCATTCGAACGGTATGGGATTCCAGAGACCAAATTTATTATCCAAAACGGGGAAGCTTGATCTCGCTGGATTTATTTCGAAGTAGTAGTTCAATTGGAGCTACGTATAGATATCAGGGCTTCTTCCTTGATGCCGCTAAGTACTATTCAATAGCAAAAAACCACATCCTGGTGGGGCATTTTCAATGGGGTATGCAATTTGGTGATGTTCCTTTCTTTCAACTTCTCGCATTAGGTGGCCCAAAGTTTCATAGGGGATATATCCTGGGTCGTTATCGCGATAAACGACTTTCTTTGTTTCAGGCTGCATATCGATTCCCCATTTACTGGCGATTTAAAATGGAAATTTTTGGATCATATGGCACAGTAAGTAATGAAGAAGAGTTGCCGATTTCAGATGGCCATTGGAGTGCAGGTGCCGGTCTTCGGATTTTAGTAGACAAAGAAAACGGGCTCCATCTCCGAGTTGACTATGCTCGTGGAGCAGATCAGAGTGGTTTTTATATAACAGTGGGTGAAGCCTTTTGAATCTTTATCTTGTCCACAATTGATAAAATAATAATATAATAGTTTCATAATCCACTTTATGAAAAACGAAGTTACTCTTTCTGTAATCATTCCCTGTCTTGATGAGGAGAGATATATCGAAAAGTGCCTCAAGGAGCTCACACAAAACCAGCCTAAACAAAACTGTGAAATTATACTAGTTGATGCAGGCAGCCAAGATAATACGCTTGCAATTGCCCAAAACTTTCCCTGTCAAATTGTACAATCTACAAAGGCAAACCGAGGATATCAGATGAATGAGGGGGCAAAGGTAGCGCGAGGCAAAATCATTTTATTTCTGCACGCAGATACTTTGGTGCCGCCAACTTATCTCTCTCTAATCACCGATAGCATTCGAAAAACGGAGGGTTTTGGTTTATTTGCTTACGATTTTTATCCAAGCTCTGGTTTTCTTAAAGTCAATGCCTGGTTCACAAGAAAACGCTGGGGATTTACCGGTGGAGGGGATCAAGCCTTGTTTATGGTTAGAGCACTATTTGAGGATATTGGCGGATATAAGGAAGAGTTAGAAGTTATGGAGGATTTTGACCTTTTCGCACGACTTAAGTCAACAGGTGTAAAATGGGATATTATACAGAAACCCTTACGAGTTTCATCGCGAAAATATCAATATAATGGCTATTTAAAGGTTCAGATGGTAAACGCCATGGCTGTTATTGCTTTCCGAATGGGCATAAACACCTCAAGTATTCGGAAATGGTATGAAAGGCAGCTAAAAAAAGGCTGATGCGTAAAACGCACCAACCCAGGAAGCTTCTTTACTAAACATTTGGACTTAAATTCCCAAACGTTCTCTTACGATAGCAGTAACATCTGTACTTTCATCAGCATACAAGATAGAACCCGCGCTGAGATCAAAAATATAAGTATAATCCTGCTCCTTCGCGACTTCTTCAATCACAGTGTTGACTTTGTCGAATATAGGCTGATACAATTCTTGACGTTTTTGCATGACCTGTCTTTGCATGTCTTGCTCAAACTGTTGAAGCTCTAGTTGTTCGGCTTGCAATAATTCAGCTTCGGCCTGCAGCTTTTTAGGTGCAATTTCGCCTTGTCGCTCTTTGCGTTCCAGTTCCTGAGCCTTTTGCTGAAGAGCTTGAAGCTTTTGTTGCCCTTGCTTTTGCAGTTGTTTTTGAAGGGTTTCTAATTTAGCATCAGCTTGCTTTACTTCTGGCATTTCAGCAACCAGAGCATTTGAGTCCATATATCCAAACTTCTGTCCCATCAAGGAGACACTAAAAAGGATAGAGATCGTTAGAATTAGGATATTTCGAATCATGAGTTTATAATTTTGCGCTAAGGTAAAAAAATAAAAAAAAGCGTCTAGTTCTATTGCCTTAAGATTTTTTTGATGTCTTCAGTTTTATCCAGCGCATCGTTGATGAAAATAATTCCTGCATTAGCAGATCGATCAAGTATCAAATCAAAACCTCTCGAATCAGCATATGAGGAAATCGCCTTATATACTTCATTTTGAATAGGTGCAACTAATTCCTGACGCTTGTTGAATAGCTCACCCTCAGGTCCAAATTTCTGTCGCTGAATATCGCGAATTTCCTTTTCCTTCTCCATAATTTCCTCTTCGCGCTCCCGCTTCATTTCATCACTGAGCAAAACCTGTTCAGCCTGATATTTATTATACATGCTTTTAACCTTATCCATTTCCTGAGCGATTTCCTGTCGCCATTGTTCAGCAATTTGGTCTAGCTGATCCTGTGCTTCTTGATAATCAGGCATATTATTCAGGACCTCATCAATATCAACAACGGCGGTTCGCTGAGATTGAGCCCCTGCAGAATAACTTAGAACAAGAGAGAAAAGGACAATTATGAAGTATCTCATAGGTAAAAACGTTTGTTAATCAATTTGGAATTATAATGGTAAAAGTACCAAAATGATTGCATTTCTTAATAATTTAACGCGGCCTTAACGCAACTCCATTGAATTTGGGAGCTCTTTCTTGGTCAGGGCCATAGGATAAATAGCTTTTATGTGTAAGGGATAGAAGCGATAGGAGGCGCCGCAGCCGGCATTTGCCGACCTCCAGCGAGGATCCCACTATACGGTTCGAGGGTAATATAAACATGCCCTTTCCCCTACTTCTATTTTAGCAGGTGAAATCGGGTAGCCGTATATAAATAGTGGGCTTGGGCGACAAAGAAGCCACCGCAGCGGTTGGTCGGCTGCCGGCTGTCAGCTGACTACAAGCGGATAGCCCGACCCGAGGTGCCTTTCAGGCATCCGAGGGATACACCCAAAAAATAATTGCTACATGAATAAGAATGAATGTTCTGTATATCTTTGTCCTGCAATCACAGTTTATGCACATCATCTTTACCATTGCTCGTCGGTATCTTTTTAGTCGAACCACCACCCACCTGATCAATATCATAACGGGACTGTCAATTGCTGGATTGGCTACGGGCGCGTGCGTATTAATTTTGGTGATGTCGGTTTTTAATGGCCTCGAAACCACCATTTTGTCGTTTTTTAATGCCTTCAATCCAGATGTTAAAATTGAAATAATAGAGGGGAAAACATTTGCAATTTCGGAAGATAAGCTAGCATTAATTGAGGAGCTTCCCGAAGTGGGTATGGTGGCGAAGAGCCTTGAAGAAGTCGTGCTTTTTGAGCATGACGAGCGTCGAGAGGTGGGTAAAGTTAAGGGTGTATCACCTAATTTCAATCAGTTAAACAGGTTTGATTCTACAATCGTCGAGGGAGTATATGCTTTAGATGCAATTGACGAAAATTCAGCCGTGGCAGGTCTCCGAATTGGATCTCAATTGGGCCTCAACGTTCTCGACCCACTGAGTCGCCTGAAAGTTTATGCTTTGACAAGTCAATCCAGTCGCAGGCCTTTTGGATCTCCATTCAAAAAGTTAAGCTTAAAGCCAACGGGCTTGTTTTCCATTCAGCAGGAATACGACCAAACCTATGTTTTTGCTCCGCTCGAAGCTGTTCAAAAGCTGCTGCAACAAGAAGGGCGATTGAGTGCCTTAGAGGTGAAATTGAAGTCAGATGCAGACGAAAAACAGGCCATTGAAAAGATTCAATCAATAGTTGGGCGTGATTTTACTGTTTCAAATCGCTACGAGCAGGAAGAAGAGTTTCTCAGATTGATGCGTCTTGAAAAATGGCTAGCCTTTATCATGTTGAGCTTTGCTTCTCTATTAGTCGCTTTTAATATGGTAGGAACGCTTTGGCTTATCGTATTAGACAAGCGGCGCGATTTATCCCTTCTTCAATGCATAGGTCTAAGCTCGAAAGGGGTATCCCGCATCATTTTAACATTAGGAGGATACATAGCTACATTTGGTTTCATTATTGGAACAGGAGCTGCATTAATTCTATATTATTTACAACAAACTTATAGTCTTGTGGGAGTTCCAGATTCATTTAGCGTAAATGCTTACCCTGTAGAATTGCGTCTCGGAGATATTGCACTTACTGCAATTATCATTCTCGCTATTGGAATCCTGGCAGCATTACCTGCCGCTTATCGGGCGCAAAAAATCCCCTCTTACCTACTCGAGGAGTAAGTTAGAGAGAATTTAATCGATTTTGCTTATTGGCGAATCACTCTCCAGCGATGCAAGCTTTGTCCATTTTCATCGTACATATCTAATATGTAATAGGCTGGACCTAATGAAGCTGGCCAAGACACGCGTAGAACTCCATTTTCTGTACCCGAAATAGATTCTGTTTCAAACATGAGTTGCCCTGCTCCGTTAAGCAAGCGTAGTCCACGCATTTGACTTGCTAGCTTATCGCTCAAATTTTGGATATAGATCGCTCCCGATCTACTGGGATTGGGGTACAATATGGGTTCAGCAAGTGCCGAAAGAGGTTCATCCGCTGATACTGTAAATTCCAGCTCAACCGTTTCTGTGACAGGCCCACATTCTCCAAAGGCTGTTACCGTAATGACAACAAGTCCCTCACCTGGAGTTCCCACATAAGTCAAATTATTTCCAACAAATTGAAATCCACGATTAGACTCCCACAATATGGAGTCGGCACCAATGCTGCGTGCTATAAGTTCTACCGTATTGCCTGATCGCTCCGAGTCGACATCGAGTTGCACACCCTCTATAGGTCTAATCGTATCCTGCGTGATTCTTGTGTAAAAGTCATTAGAGACGAAAGAAATCACCGTTTGCGGACTACCTCCTTGTAACTCATAATCTATAGAAGCCCCATTTAACTTGTCGGTACTGTTGGGTACTAACCACTCTGAGCGATAAATGTAGGGTCCGTCTATATCTGCTGTAAGTCGGGTTGTACTATCCGCGCAAATACGTTCCGGGTCGATCTCTATAGCTACATCGTGAATATAAGTATCGTCTTCAACAATTACCGGTCTGTTGAGCCATAGATTATTCCCATATCCATTTATAGAAGTAAAAGAAATAATCATGTCTTGTCCTGCCAAATGGCCTATAGGAAGCCTTACATCTGCCCAATCGCGAAAACTAGATGGCACAAAAGCTTCAAAACCCACATTAGCTGTGGACATACTTTCGCCTCCGTTGATCCAAAGTGAGTCCAATACACTTAGATCGCAGGGATCAAGAGCCAAAACAAATAAAGAGTCCGGAGCTAGATTAAATGCCGAATATGCATATTCGAATAATAATTCCGCATTCTGCCAGGAGGAATCTAATCGGATAACCGGGGAGTGGAAGGCATCCACTTCTCCTACTTTTTCGTAAAAGTAGTTTGGCATGACTAGTGATCTTGCATCATCTTGTCTTTTATCCGTCATTTCAAAAATCGCCCATGAAAATTCTTCGTCCGCTGACAAGATTTCGGTACCGGCAGGCAAAACATCAGAGTCGAAATTCAGATTCATACTTTCTCTTATTTGGTCCTCCGATAAGAACCGAATTGAAATCTTTTCTTTCAGTGTGTCATTCCAAACAAATCGGTCATCATCTAAGCGCACCCAAGTGCTCAACTGGGTATATTCCTCAGCTATCCAAGGAAGAGAATCAAAAGTATAGGTAGTTGTTTCCTGAACTGCAAGTGTATCCACTATCCATTCACAAACTGGAGTCTGATTATCCAATTGGTAGCAAACTTGAAAAGAGTCTGCGGCCTGAAGTCCCTTGTTAGCAACCGTAATTTGAAAATTCATTTCAAATGGCTCGCAGCTAAATCCCTGCAGTTGACTCTCTATGTTCAACGTATCTAATGCCAACTCGCGTTCCTGGGGGCAATCAATTAATCCTTCACCTTTAAATAGAGTAGCTATTTGTCTTTCCGACCACACTTGATTTCCATAATTGCTTCTCACAGCAAATAGGTTTTGAGCCACTGGGCTTGAGATAGGAACTGTAGCGAAGGTGTCAGAGGTTATCAATTGACTATCCATGTGTTTTTCACCTAATGCATAAAGCTGATAGGATTGAGCACCCGCTTTAGAACGCCAGCGGATAGTGGCGGAGTCAATGCAGTAGGATTCGACCCATACTTCCTCAGGAGTATGCGGGCCTGCAAAATAATTCGGCTCCCATAAGGTGTCTGTCAAGTTATCATCAGCATAAGCAACAATTATGGAGTCTCCGTTTTGGGGAGCAGGGTCTGAAAGATTGATGGTTGTGCGATCAAAAGGCAGGATTATTGCGCGTTCCGTCCATGAAACACCCCCATCTAAAGAATAGGATACCCTTCTATTTTGATTAGAAGTCGCTTCAGATTCCCATTCTAATGATAATGAATTCGTTAATTCAATATATTGATTAGTCTGTGGTTTTATCCAATTGAAATCCGAATCTTCCTCAGGCTCCAAAAAAGAGTAAACGAGGTGAAAGTCCTGAGCTCCCAGAGGCACATCCCAACCTTGAATAACAAGCGTAGCTTGTTGAGCTTCTTCAACTGAAATTACGACTTGTTCCATGTTATTGAGTCGATCGATTCCAGGCTCAGCAGGACGGGCTAAATTCTCCTCTACTGGTGTTGGGTCCAATACTAAAGGAAGGTGTGTTTCTCCATTGTATAGCACCTGCAAATCTAAATCATGAACCAATGCTTTTTGCGCCATAGGAGCAGCAGGCGGATCAGCCCAGTATAATAAAACTTTGACTTGGCTAGCGTTCTGTGGTATATCAATAGTGAATTCTCGTGTTTGACTCTGTTCCATTGAGGCGGAAAAAAACTGCTCCTGCGATAATATCTTATAGGCATTGTAGGCATCTAGCAATCCGAATCCATAGATAAAATCCGGGCCGGGCTCTCCGGTATCGCGTGCTCCATTTAACATAGCTGCTTTGAGCAAAGCAGAGGGTGCGTCGCCTCCATATTGATCTCGATACGCATGGTTCAGCTGAGCCGCAACTCCAGCTACACAAGGTGCGGCACCACTCGTGCCTCCAAAGGGCTCATAACTATTATTTGGACGTAAGGAATAATTTCGATTTCCATTAGCTGCAATATCGGGCTTAATACGTCCATCGGAGGCAGGACCTCTGCTGCTAGAGTTCATAATTCTTCCCTCTGGATTTACATTTGCCGTAGCAATCGCATTTTTAGCCTGTTTATGGCCGCCTGTAATATTTCCCCAACTTGACCCGGCACCATACCCGCAGTTTCTATTATTTGAGTTTCCAGCCGAGAAAATATGGAGATATGTTGGGTATGTATATATTTGACGGTCTACTTCAGCGGCATTGGGTGTATATCCTTCGTTACAACCATTGGAATAAGATGAATTTGTATAAAGAACATTTTCTTCAATATGCAAGTTGAGGGTATTGTCTAAAAAGGATGCATCATATTGCGTTGCGTAAACGATAGCTCCCGGGGCCATGCCACGCGCTTCGCCTTCCACATTTCCAGCACCGGCCAAAACTCCAGCTACTCCATCTCCATGTGTACCTACTGTGTCGAAAGGAAGAGAGGGATCATTAATCAGACGTCCTTTAAGATCAAGATGAGGTCCTACCATACCATCATCTCGCACTTGCACTTTTACCCCTTCGCCATCATACCCCAAGTCATTTCCGTAAGGATCATCAAGTTGAATACTGGTGTGTAAACGCTTAGATCTCAAGTCTTCGGGTTCCGTCCAACGCCCGCCACGATAAATAAAAACAACTTCTGGCATGGATTGCAAGCGTTCAATTCGACCTGGCGCATTCTCAACTACAATAAAATGGGAGCCGGGTAGGTATTTTTCAACGGGAAGGCCTTCTAGTTGAAAAGCAGTGGTCCATTGCGCGTATGAAGTTGATTTATCTAAAACAACTTCGAGTTGACTTACTTCATTAGGGTTTGTCAATAGATCAGGGTGAACCTTATACTTTTCATGATAAGGCGCCCAGGCCTCTATTTGAGACTTTTGACTCTCGTTAAGCTTTTCCCACTGAGATATGCTTATAATATAACTTCTTTCGCCCAAAAAATGAGCTTCTTTTAGGGGGAAGGCTTCTATGTTTGCCGTTGAGGACCATTTAACTAAAAGGTGAGAGGCAGACCATTCCTCTTTGGCATCCATTTTCTCTAAAGGTTGAGCAGGAACATCTGTAAATCGAAGTGGGAAAGTTGGCGTATTTTGCCCCATTACTGATATGACAAATAGTAGGTTAATATTCAGAATGGTGATAATTGACCCAAAAAGTAGAATCTTTCGCATAGTAGGTTATTTAGATTGACTCAATATATGAAAAACGCTTTATAATTAGATTTGGTTGAAGGAATTGTTGAGCTGACATCATCTTTTTTACAAAAGGTGGAATTAAATCAATAGTTAAAGAACCCAAAAGCAAAAAAATAGGACAATAAATTCCCCTTTGGAACCGTATATTTGAATGATGAAAGAGGACTGGAAAATAGACTTTGAGTGGCTCAGAGTTAGGCATTTGATTAAAGATCGCATGGGCAAAAATGATTTGCCAGATGTGAATGCCGTGTTATTTCTAATTGGAATTCAAGAGCTGGGTCAGATTCCTGATGAATTCACAAAAGAGCAAAAACAGGATTTAATGCATATTGCCGTGTGCAGATTGCTCGAGGAAGATGGTTATTATGAATTTATCGGCTTCGATGACGAAGGCTGGCCACATTATGAAGAACGTCGACCATTTAAAGAGCGTGGGGTTAAGCAACAGGAAGCCTTTCTTAAAGAGAAAATTATTTCCTATTTTCACACTTTAGAACAGGAACGTGGACCCATAGAATAAATACTATATGAAAAACACTTTTTTTCAACTTTCGATCCTCATTTTTGCCATGGCTTTTCAGTTTTTAGGTTGTGGAGATAACAAAGAAATCGTTGTTATCGATACCCGATTGGGGAGCATGGAGTTAGAACTGTACGATGAAACACCTAAACACAAAGAGAACTTTTTGAAATTAGTGGAAGAGGGTTTCTACGATAGTCTTTTATTCCACAGAGTTATACCCGGGTTTATGATACAAGGAGGAGATCCCGATTCTAAAAATGCAACTCCTGGTCAACGATTGGGAACAGGCGGACCAGGCTATACCATCGAAGCAGAAATTGGCGCCCCTCACTTAAGAGGTGCTATTGCGGCTGCTCGAAGAGGTGGACCCGCTAATCCCGAAAAAAAGTCTTCTGGTTCTCAGTTTTATATTGTTACCGGCTCACCAGTGACAGCAGCACAGCTCACTAAAACTGAGCAGGCGAAAGGTATAAGTTATACTGAAGAGGAACGAGCGACCTACTTAAAAGAAGGCGGCACTCCGCAGCTAGATGGCGATTATACAGTTTTTGGCCGGCTAATATCTGGTTTTGAAGTTGCTGAAAAGATTGCAAATGAAAAGCGAGATGGGTCAAATCGTCCCATAAATGATATCAAAATGAATGTTTACATCAAATAAAAACAAGTACAAATGAAACATCTATCCTTACTATTCACAATGAGTTTAGCCCTATTTATTTTCACCTTTTCGAATACAGTCCTAGCTCAAGAAACTGAGAGCGATGAGCAAATGTATTACGGTGAAAAAATCACGGCTAAAAAAGCCATGAAGTTTAAAAAGCTGTATAAAAAGATGCAGAAAACAGACGGAATGAACGATGTTAAAGTTCGTGGAACAGTATCCAGTGTGTGTCAGGCCAAAGGCTGTTGGATGACCATCACCGAGGACGACAAAGAAATGTTTGTCAAGTTTAAGGACTACGGATTTTTTATGCCGAAAGATATTGCAGGGCGGGAAATCATTATGGAAGGAACCGCTTATCGTGAAGTGGTGAGTGTAGATGATCTCAAGCATTTGGCTGAAGATGCAGGAAAGTCAGAAGAAGAAATTGCAAAAATCACTGAGCCAAAAGAGGAATTACAATTTTTGGCACATGGTGTGATTTTAGTGCCGGAAGGCGGATTATAACCGCAAATAAGAACATTTTAAAGGGCATCCCAACTAATGGGGTGCCCTTTTTTATTATACTTGATAAAGGGCAGTTACTATGCATTGGATTGACGGGACAATATTTATAGTATACATGATGGCCATGCTAGGTGTTGGTGTATACTTTTTGCGTAAAAATAAAGATGAGGACGATTATTATGTAGGTGGACGAAATATGTCCAAATGGCACATCGGACTATCAGTAGTTGCCACAGATGTGGGTGGTGGTTTTTCTATTGGTCTAGGCGGACTAGGGTTTGTTATGGGCCTATCCGGATCCTGGATGCTCTTTACGGGTTTGATTGGAGCCTGGCTTGCAGCCACCTTTTTAATCCCAAAAGTGTACGCACTCGGCATGAAATTATCACTTCGCACCTTTCCTGAAGTATTCAACTATATATTTACTCCACGGGTAGCTTTATTGGCAGGAATTATTTCCGCCTTGGGCTATTGGGGATTCACCAGCAGCCAAATTCTGGCTGGTGCAAAACTAGCCACAGCTACCTTTCCAAGTTTAAACTTTAATGTAGCTCTTTGGACCATAGGAATAATTGCTGTAATTTATACCGCAATGGGTGGTCTTAAAGCTGTGATTTATACAGATACTGTCCAATGGGCGCTTCTATTATTCGGTCTTATCTTTATCGCATTACCATTGGCATATTATGCAATTGGAGGTTGGTCAGGCCTTCAGTCGGTCGTAAAGCCAGATATGCTTCGTCTCGATAACGTTAGTGGTATTCAATTGCTCAACTGGGCAGTTACCATAATACCCATTTGGTTTGTAGGTATGACTTTATATCAGCGCATTTATGCCACTAAAAATGAAGTGGAAGCTCGTAAGGCCTGGTATATCGCTGGTTTTTTCGAGTATCCCTTAATGGCATTTATGGGTGTATTGCTGGGCCTATTCGCTCGCGTAGCCGCTGATCAGGGTATGTTCCAACATTTGGGCTATGTGGGCATAGCCCAAATGGACAGCGAAATGGGTTTACCCCTTTTGCTTAGGGAAATCTTACCTGTTGGACTCATGGGACTCATGATGTCTGCCTATTTCTCAGCTATTTTGTCAACTGCCGATAGTTGTTTAATGGCCGCCTCAGGCAATATCCAATCGGATGTCTTTGGTCGTTTTTTCAACAACCAACAAAATAAACTGATCGCTTCGCAGGTGTTGACCTTAGCCTTAGGTGCTGCTGCGGTATTATTAGCCAGTCAAATGACCAGCGTACTGGATTTAATGCTATACTCATATGCATTTATGGTTTCAGGCTTATTCGTACCCTTAGTAGCAGGTTTGTTACTAAAAAAAGCTCATGAATTAGCGGCTCTATCTGCCATGATTTTAGGCGGTGGAACCACATTGTGGGTTGAGTGGAAATGGGGCAGTCCCGCAGGCCTGGATGGAAACATTTATGGGATTACTGCCGCCCTCTTCATTTATGCGCTAGTCTATTATTTATTTCCTAAGTATAGACTTACATCAAAGGAATAAAAAAAGCCGGCAGAAAAATTTCTGCCGGCTGCTTATCTTTAAATCTAATACTTAGTCAACCTACTATTTAGATTGACCAGCAGTTGCAAGCATTTTCTCTACGTCATTGATAAATGCATCAACATTAGATTTGTATCCCGTTTTTCCTAGGGCATTTATTTTCATCTCGTCTGTTTCAGCGTCTTTGTCCATTTCAAATACCCATACGGTAGGAAAGCCTCTCACTTTAAACGCCTGCTGTAATTTCGAGTTCTGCTGACGGATTTCATCAGGCACGCTCTTTCTTTTGGGGAAATCCAATTCCAACAATACCACATGCTCCTTAGCCCATTCCTGAAACTCTGGCTTTACAAAAACAGCAGCACTCAATCGCTTGCACCATCCGCACCAGTCGCTACCCGTAAAATTTGCCATAATAGGCTTACCCGTAGCTTTTGATTCTTTCATGGCTTCATCAACATCTACATGCCAGCCTTCATGCCCAGCTTTATATTCTTCTTGTGCCTGAAGCGTTCCGAAGGAAAAAAGGGCAATGATTAAAGGAAGTATAAATTTCATATTTTGGTCATTTATTGCTTAATAAGTTCTACACACCGCAATTATAACGATTCTACCTATGTATTCTTACAATTTAGAAGGATTATTTTCATCATATTGGCTTGAAGTCTAACTAAGCTCGAAGCATTCCAAACCGATTCGTCTCCTGTCAACACTAAATATTACTCAGTCTAATACCTACAGAAGAGCAAAGTTCTAAGCTCATATTAATGAAAATAAACGTCAAAAACCTCAATTAGGCAACTTTTCAAGATGGTCACAACCTTCGTCTTCCATTTATATCGCAGCTATGGCTGTCATTTCAATTAAGGCATCCTTAGGAAGCCCAGCTACAGCCACTAAAGCACGAGCAGGAGCAGATTTAGCTGGAAAATAATCGCTATATACATTATTGATTCGAGGGTAATCTGCCATGTCACGAACATAAATAGTACAATGTAACACATGCTCCATGGCGGATCCTCCTGCCTCCAATACAGCTTTTAGGTTCTTTAATACTCGATGGGTTTGGGCTTCAATATCCCCTCCTTCCCAATCATCAGTTTCTGGATTTATCGCTATTTGCCCACTGACATAGAGAGTTTGTCCGTGCACTGTGGCCTGATTATATGGACCAATAGCTTTGGGAGCCTTATCTGTAGAAATTATATCTTTCATCTTATTGGTATTAAACAGCAATAGCCCTTATGCATCGCATAAAAGCTATTAACAGATCTCTTTTCGTGGATATACTATAATTCGTCGTCGAATTCCGGCGCGGGAATAACTACTCGCCCTCTATAGTACATAGCTCCATCTACCCAATAAGCGTGATGGCGACGGTGTATCTCACCAGTTTCCGCACATGTGCTTAATGTCGGTGCATTCAACTTCTTATGTGTTCTACGCTTTCTTTTTCGTTGCTTCGAAATTCTACTCTTCGGATGTGCCATAATACTACTATTTTTCGGGGTCTAGACCCAAGTTTTTCAATTGTTCTCCTAAGGTTTGCTGTTGACCGTCCGCTTGCTCTTCATCGGCTTCAAGACGATCCAATACCTCAAAATTACAGGGCGGCGGATCATCATTTTGACAATCATACACTTTTACAATAGGGATCGATAAACATGAAAACTCATATAAATACGGAGCCAATTGGAAATCGGGTTCATTCATTGGAATATAAACCACGTCTCCTTTCTCCCCCTTTGGCCCATATTTCACGACAAGATCGTGTGAAGCGTGAAGGGGAAGCCGAATCGGCTCCATGCATCGGTCACAAAACGTATTTACTTTTCCAGTCACCTCAAAAGCCCAAAGCATCATTGTCTCGCGTTTGTCCAATATTACACGAACATCCAAGTCTGCTACTTCTATAGGTGAATCTGTAAATTCAGCAAAAAATTCGTCTTTCAACCTAAAGTCAAATAAGTGAACACCAGCTTCCAATCCTTTAATTGGGATTAGGTACTCTTCAAAAGTTTCCATGATCAAAGATCTTCAAATGGACGGCAAAGATAAATGTTTCTGATGAATCTACCAACAGCCTAGCTAATCTTTTATTTATTCCATTCACTTCACTTCTTGCGCGCCATCATAAGCCCATCTCGAAGCGGAACCATCACATTTTGCCAATCTGGATGTTGATGCACTTTTTTTGCGTATTCTCTTAATGCCGTCGTGGATGTATCCGTATGGGAGTCCTCCAACACTTTACCGCTCCATAAGACATTGTCGGCTATGATTACACTTCCTTCTTTAGTCTGGGCTTGCAATAAGTCAAAGTATTCGGGATAGTTTTTTTTAGCTGCATCTAAAAATATCAAATCCCAAGGCTCACCTGAGTACTCTTTTAAAAATTGGCCTGCATCCGCAATATGCAAGTGAATTTGATTTGAAAGTTTTGATTTCTTAAAAAAGCGATGCAATATTTCCTCTCGCTCTGGATTTACTTCCAGTGTATGAATTTCTCCGTCCTTTGGCAGTCCTTCAGCTAAACAGAGGGTGGCATAGCCCGTAAATGTTCCAATTTCTAATATTCGCCGAGGGCGCTGCAGCTGGGAAAGAAATGAAAGGTAACGACCCTGCAAATGACCGGACAACATGCGAGGTTGAGTCGTCTCAAGATGTGTAGCACGCTCGATTTCTACAAGTAAATCATCCTGTTCGCTGGTAAATTGTTCACAATAGGCATGTATCGCATCAGATCCACTATTCATATTTTCTTTTTTCGGTATCGTTGCAGTAAGGGATATCCCAATACCGCTATTAAAATAATACAAGCTCCTAAATAAAACGAACCTGAAACTTCTTTATGATCATTTAACAATAAATAGGCTAAAAAGATACCATAAACAGGTTCGAGGTTGATGGTAAGTGTAGACACGTAAGCCGAAACTTGCTTTAAAGCTTCCAACACAAGCGAAAAGGCAAGAGTTGTGCAAAGCAGTCCCAAAATAATAAGAAACACAGCGTCTACCAGACTTGGTCGAATATACTCCCAGCCACTCCCCTCCCAGAAAAAGGGTAATAAGACACTAAGAAATAAGAAGGCAGCTGTTAATTCTATAAATGTTATCCTCAAAACACCGCCATCTCCAATATACTTTTTATTCCAAATTGAAAATAGGCTGGCCAGTAGGGCCGAAGTCAGACCTACGGGGACACCCCAAATCATTGAAGGGTCCAGGTCTGAAACGATGAAAGCCATTCCAGGTATGATAAAAATACCCAAGGCGAGCTCTATTCGATCAAAAGCACGACCAATTATTTTCGGCTCTAAAATGGCTGTAAAGAAAGAGGTGGTAGCCATACAGACCAGAGTCACGGAGGCATTTGAAAGCTTAATAGAACCGTAAAAGGTTAACCAGTGTAAGCCAACGATTACCCCTATCCCAGAGTATATGTATATCTGTCGCATCCCCAGCTCTCGCTTCAATCGAATCCAATTGACCACAAAAACAAGACTAAGAGAGGTTATCAAAAGACGCCACCATACAATAGGTAAGGCCGCCATATCGATGAGGTCTCCTATAATAGCAGTAAATCCGAAGAGTACCACAGCTACATGCAGGTACAGGTAGGATTTCCAGTTGCTTGAAGTTGAGCTCGTATTCACAATTTCCAAAAATTTGCTCTGTGAAGGTATTCATTTTCTCTATTTAGCAAAAAAAGGTTTTTTTGTTACTCCGCCCTAATAGTTTGGATCGTATTTTATGTTATATTTTTTCAGGGCGCTCCGCTGTTCAGGGGCTCCGCACTCCCCTCTCAGAACATAAAGCAGCCCCGCGGGCTTGGGCCCTCTCCCCCATCCTTAAGGCGGGAATGAATATACCTCACATGTTGATAACCGCCTCAATGCAGTTTGAAATTCCGCCGGTGGCTGCGACAGGGTCTCTAATCCCTTTCGCCTCCTATCTTACCAAAACCTATTTCTCATTTTCACCAAAAGATTGTATTTTTGTTTTTCAGCTAGCAGGAAAAGGCGCCCATCGCCAACAGTTGGCAGCTATTTTGCGTTAGATCGCTAAAAGAAAATGACCATGGAAAAAGGAAACAAAGCACCAGCATTAGAATTAGTAAATACGGATCTAGAAACCGTTCAAATCCCTTCGAAAAAATCACCCACAGTCCTTCTCTTTTTTCCATTAGCTTTCACTTCAGTATGTACTACTGAATTATGCCATATTCGGGATAACTTTAAGCCTTACGAAAAAGTAGATGCGGAAGTTTACGGTATTTCTGTGGACAGTCCTTTTACTCTAAAGGAATTTAAGGAAAGTCAAAAGCTAAATTTCCCTTTACTTTCTGATTTTAATAAAAATGCAGCCAGAGCCTATGGTGCTTTATACGAAGAATTTGTATTCGGTATGCAGGGTGTGGCGAAGCGTTCTGCTTTTGTTATTGACGAGGACGGCGTAGTTCAGTATGCCGAAGTCTTAGATGATGCTGGAGATTTACCGGATTTTGAAGCCATTCAATCGACGTTAGAAAATCTTTAATTATCATGAAAATAGTGCACAGTGTAAAAGAAACCGAAGAGGTTGTTCTTGATGAAGCCGTTCATTTAGGTGATAAAGCCGAACTTATTGTTTACAATGATGATCACAATACATTCGATTGGGTTATCAAAAGTTTTGTCGAGGTCCTTCAGCATACCGTAGAGCAAGCAGAGCAACTCAGCTTACTCATCCATTATAAGGGAAAAGCCACCGTCAAAACAGCATCCTTAGATCACTTGAAGCCTATGAAAGATGCTTTAGTAGATCGCGGACTGAGCGCAGTTATTGAGCATCAGACAGCGTAACCTTTAGCTCAAAGAAGCCTGTTCGTTTCAACTGCTGTGTTTCTAATCTGAGTTTTATTTCCCCCAAGATGTCTGCTTGCATAAATATGGCTAACCCTAAAGTCTGACAATTTGATTGATTCTCTTCTGACACAGAATTTAGGAACGCCGAATTTCCCACACCCGCTGCTCAGCCAGCCGGACGGGCTGAACTCCATAACGCCGCATCTGCGTTTATCGCAATTAATTTTTGCCTACCGCATGGGTATTTTTCCCTGGTATAATGGGGACAGCTTTATCGCCATGTGGCACTTCCCCCCAGAGCGTATGCTATTACTCCCCGAAAACATAAAAATTGCTAAAAGCATGCGGACTTATTTCAATAATGATACTTACAGCTGCACCATCAACCAAAACTTCGTTAATGTCATGAAAGCCTGTCGGGAAACCCGACACGATCATCCCGAGGAAAGCTGGATTCATTATGCGATGGAAAATGCCTTTTTCGAATTGCACAAAATGGGCTTAGCCCACTCAATCGAAGTCTGGGATCAAAAGCAAGAAATGGTAGGCGGACTCTATGGCGTAGGCATGGGGCACATCTTCACAGGGGAATCTATGTTCCACTTGAAGCGAGATGCTTCAAAATTTGCGCTCATCTCTTTGGCTAAAATATTGCAAAAATTACCCGGAAGCATAATTGATTGTCAGTTATACACACCCCACTTAGAAAGCATGGGAGCACATCTAGAGTCTGCACCCGCTTTCTGGAATCTAATCCGATATAATTTTCAACAGCCCCTGCGGACTATCCAAAACCATTTCAAGGCTATTACCGCTGTATAAAAACGATATGCTTGTCGCCTTCAAGGGACAACATATACATTCCTGCAGGAAGATTCGATCCTAAACGGATTTCACCTGAGTTTGAGACCAAGCCCTCCGATACGGGGCGTCCATCCATAGTAAACAATACATAAGGCGACTGAAAGCCAGGTTCTGCGTCCCATTGTACGAACAATCGATCTGTAGCGGGATTGGGGTAAACTCGAGTAGCTTGCTCACGAACAGGACTGTTTACACTAACAGTCTCCTCCTCCAAATCGAAACGATACATGTCGTTATACAAAAATCCTGCGCCTCGATTGACACCGCCAAAAAAGTAGGCATGACCATTAAGTACAAATGATCCCGGAGCCCATCGCCCAATTCGGTTATCCGGGGCACTACCGGGGTGATCCGGCAATCGTTCCCACTCATCAGTTTCGTGCAAATATTTCCAAAACTCGCCATCTACCAGATTTTGGTGAAAAGCACCATCTCCACTGATAATATATCCATATCCCTTGTAGGTAAACTCTTGTCCTGCTACGCGTCCGCCGGCGGGATGCTCATTCATTTCTGTCCAGGTATCTGTATTCGTATCAAATTTATACCAGTCTGCATAATAATTAGACCCACTGTGCCCCATTCCAGCATACACATGACCGTCAGCGGCAAAATGAAAAGGGTGATGTCTGGGCGGACCTGGCAAATTTGGCATTTGCGTCCACTCATTAGAATCAATATCGTACGACCAAAAGTCGTTCAAGTCAAATGGCCCGTTACCTAAGCCAACGAAAATGCGGCCAGCCTGGGCAACAAAAACAGGGTGATTCCGACCCCTGCAATCGCATGAAGTTAATTCAGTCCATTCTTTCGTCACGGGGTCATATTCCCATAAGTCATCAAAGTATACGTTGTTATCATTCGTACCAAAACCTATATACCCTTTACCCTCATAGCTAGTTGCATAGGCAAAACTTCTTGCCCCACCAGGGAAATCTGGCAAACGTACCCAAGAGTCATCGGCTTCATCGTATCTAAAAAAGTCTGCTGTTCCTTGGGGTGAGCTTTGCACAGTGGTTCCGGTGAGCAAATACGCCGTATCATTAAGCGTGAAGGTTACCGGATGGTGACGAGTGGTAACTGCAGAAAGTGATAAGGCTTCCCATTGGGCAAATACGCTACTGCTACATAGCAAGAAAAGCATTCCAAGTATCGATATTCTCATAGGTATTTTATTTTGTCGCAAGATAAGATAATTATAACCAGTCCTACAAAAACAAACCATTTAAGCCTATGGATTGTTTTAGAAATAACATTTATTTGGGCCCCTCCCATCCGCAAATTGGCGGATGGGACCGGGCTGTGCGGGGGTTCCGTCGCCACCAAATTATTGGCGGCGACATCCGCCTAAGGGCGTATCCCCTACCATCCCTGGTGCTCTTGCGCTTCGCGCGCTCATATAAATCCTTTTGAGTACCTCTTCATTCTATCTTGCTACTTTCGGTTTACCACTTTACCCAATAGATGGACATTAAGCAGATGGTCTGGTTCGCGATAGTGCTGCGAAAGGTGCCGCCCTGCGGCAGTGCGACCCCAAATCGGGTTTGGGGGAAGCACCGCTAGCCTGTAGCATAACGACCCGAGCGGGGACCTTTAGGTATACGCTCGGGAATCGCCCCCTTCAAAAATAGAAAAAATATAAGAGGGATAGTCCACTGTAGGGAATTGTCAATAATGCGTACTTTTATCAGCTATGAAGAAGTGGATATTACTGGGATGGTATATGTGTCTTTTGACGAACTGGGGCCAAGCGCAGAAAATCACTGCCGGGGGCCAAGAGGTTCAATACCTAATTGAGGCGCAGCTGGATACTACGACACATTCTTTAGAGACTCAAATGATAATCACCTACATCAATCATTCTCCGGATACTCTAGAGGAGATATACTTTCACCTGTGGGCCAATGCCTACCAGGACCGGAGCACGACTTTTGCCCAAGAGTTACTGAACCGAAATGAAACGCACTTTCATTTTAGTCCGAAGAATAACCGGGGCGGGTATCAGGAACTCGAGATTCGTACGGAGGGACAGGCGATAGCTATTGAATACCCCACTGAACCTGACATCGCTCGACTACCGCTGCATCGGAGTCTATTGACTGGCGACACGCTGATGTTGGAAATCAGTTATTTACTGCGTATACCTCTCAGTTTCTCTCGACTGGGACGAACCGCTGACAGTTATCAACTTACCCAGTGGTATCCCAAACCAGCGGTCTACCAAGATGGGGAATGGATCACCTTTCCCTATGCCGACCAGGGAGAGTTTTACAGTGAGTTTGGAAGCTTTGAAGTAGCACTGGATGCGCCTTCTGATTTTTTAGTAGCTGCCACGGGGCAGCCTGATGCGGCCGTTCAGCAGCGGCTACAAAAGATTGGTCAGTCAAAACAATATTATGAAGAGTACGTAAAGGACAACATTCCCCTCTCAAAAAAGCGTCTTTTATGGACGTACCGGGCTGACAGTGTTCACGATTTCGCTCTCTTTCTTAACCGAAATTTTCGCGTTGACCACGATACTCAGGCCCTAGATAGTGGACTTGAGGTGGATGTTTGGGCTTTTTATACCCCCAGACAGGCTGATTTATGGAAAAACACGACCCGCTATCTCTCCCAAGCGCTGGTATTTTTCTCTGAAGAAATTGGCACCTACCCTTACCCGCAGTTCACAGCAATTGAAGGAGCTTTATCCGCCGGAGCCGGTATGGAGTACCCGATGATAACCGTCATTGGAGAATCTGCTGATGCCAAAGAGCTGGATCGGGTACTCGCTCATGAACTGGGTCACAATTGGTGGTATGGCATTCTCGCCAGTAATGAGCGATCTGAGCCCTGGATCGATGAGGGGCTGACGAGTTTCTACGAGAAGTTGTATATGGAAAAACACTACTCCACGCCTACCCTCTCCTTAGATCGATACTGGAAAGAGAAAAACTGGAAGATTGAGGATGCGGTTTGCAGCCACCAATATCGTCGTAGGAAATGGCAGTCGCCTGGAGGCTCCAGTGAAACTTTCCAGCCGATCAATTACTACCTGGCTCATTATCACTGGGCCCCGAAAAGCTTTATGCATCTTCGAGACTATGTGGGAGCCGATCGATTTCGGGCGACCCTTCGCCGCTTTTATAAAACTTATGCCTTTTCTCATATCAACGGTGACCTCCTTCAGCAATTTCTGGAGAAAGAGTGGTCTGAAAACCTCGATTGGTTGTTTGTGCAAGGAGTGGATCAGGGGAAACTACCTGATTATGAACTCCTACATCCCATCCATGAGGGAGATAGCATCTCATTTGAAATTCGCAATGCTTCCTCTGTCGCTGCCCCGATTAGTATTGGCTTTTTCACAATTGATAGCGTACAGATTATGGATTGGATTCCAGGATTCACCGGACGCCACTTCGCCCGATTACCAGTTCCTGACTCCGCTGAGGCGCTCGTTATTAATCCAAAAAAGAATTTGATCGAATCGGATTTCACTGATAATATAAAACCAAGTAACAATCCGACCTACCCATTCCGAAAATGGAAAGTCGGCTTGCTTTCGTTGAATTCCTTCGAGCATCGAAAATCAATATTCTTTTTGCCCACTTTCCGGTATAATATCTACGATCATCTCTCCCTGGGTCTTGTAATGCATAACGTAAAAATACCCAGTAGTTCTTTTCAATTTTATGTAGCGCCTACTATCAATCCCATCAGTGGTGCATTTTCCACGACAGCCCGAATTAGATATAGCCTTCCTTTACTGCGTCAAATCCATCGGTCGTTGCATGCACGCTTAGGGGTAGATGGTCGCTACCTTCCCTTTGAGGAAACCGATGAAACGACGCTGCGCTATTTCCGATGGAGCCCCTATCTGCAATTGGATTATGAGGCATCGCATTACCGGCATCGTATGGAGATCCGCAGCCATCATATCCAACTGGATGAAGCTCGCCCTTTTCCTTCTCTAAGCGATGATTATGTACTTACAGAGCTGTATTATCTGGGGCAGTGGACGCACCCCCTGCGCAGATACCAGTGGGAAAGCTGGACTACTTTTTTGCCGGACCACATTCGATTGGGAGCAAAGTTTTCGTTTCGGCAAGCCTACCGCGAAAAAGCGTATATGAGTGCAAGGATTTATGGAGGGTGGATTCCCGAAAACCACGGAAGCGTGCCACGAGAAGCTCGGTTACAAGCCGGTCGATTCTCGGGTGTTGATGATTTTCGGTTTTCGGAGCACTGGATGGGCCGCTCCGCTCCGGCCGGAAGGGGGCTAGCTGGACTTCAGAGTTCCCAACGGGAGGGCACACTGAAGTCGCCATTCCGCCCGGATTTTGATATCTCTTTTTTGAGCACGGCCGAATTTCGCATCGACGCCCCCTGGAAATGGCTCCCCTTAGCTATTTATGCAGATGTGGGTTATGTGCGTGGTACAGATCCGCTCAGTGGAGAAGGCCTCGATGAGAACTGGCTCTTTAGTCCGGGACTCAGCATCAGCGTTTTGGATCGAAGACTAGAAGTCCATATTCCCTTAAGTTTTTGGGATAGCGACCTCCTTGACAGGCACCGTCCATCGCAATATGAATCCTGGTCCTGGCCAGTATATATCAATTTTAGTTTCCAGTGGGATATGGATCTCTTTTTTGAGCTCGACAAGCGACTATTGCAGCCGTAGCGCCCTTGAAATCCGCAGCGGGGAATCCTCCCAGTGAGACCCAAAAAATAAAAACAACAATTAGGCTAGCCCGCCATAAATTCCCAGGCAGACCGGTATAATGCATCGGTTTCGACTCGCTCCAACCATTTTCTATAAAATGAGTCCTGGCCCAGGGTGGCAGAGTCGCCAATCACAACCAGCTTCATCTGAGCACGAGTTAAGGCCACATTCATCCGGCGATAATCCGATAAAAAACCTATTTCACCCACGGTATTCGAACGGACTAAACTGATGTAAATCACAGTTCGTTCATTGCCCTGGAAGCCGTCAATGGAGTCGACCTTAATATAGGATTCATACTCAGCCCACTCGGCATCTTCTGAGATTAATTTTCGGATATAACGAACCTGCTCTCGATAGGGTGTAATAATTCCAATTTTGGGAAAAGGTACCTTGGAATCTTCGAAGTCTTGCCGTAGCTGGAGAAAGTGCTCCCTCAAGATAAAAGCCTCCCCTTCATTATATTTACTGAGATTCTCCTCATTGATCTTTTCCTCAAAATCGCAACCCGCAGTATCGATAAATTCTACTGGCGCTGGCTGCTGGATAGCTAATGTGCGTTCAGCTACTTCGGGAGCGGCCTGCAAACGATCGTCGTAGAAATAACTATTGGAAAACCACATGATATCTTTATGCATTCGATATTGGGTATCCAGAAAATGACTGTTTTTCCCAGCTGCGACCCATCGTTCGAGCATGTTTGTCGAAAGCCCCATTTTTTTTGCCTCCTGAGATTTAACCGTCGGCGGCAATTGATATGGGTCTCCTGCCATAATCCACTTTTGAGATCGACTCAATGGTATAAATAGACCCGGATCTAAAGCTTGCCCGGCCTCGTCCACAATTGTGCAGTCAAATTCCTGATCGCGCAACAATTTGTGATCCGAGTTGATCAGCGTGGCGCAAACCACTTGTGCCTCATCTACCAATCGACTAATGATCCGACGCTCCAGTTGCTGCGCCCATTTCTGAACTTCTCTGGCTTCCCGATACAAATCATTTCTTTCTTCACGCTCCTCTCTGCCAAACTGGCGTTTGTATTTTCCGGCTTTATCACGCAGAGCGGCGGCTTCGATTTTCAACTCCTTAATTTTCTTACTTTCTGACTGCTTAGCCAAGCGGCCTTCAATGGTCAAATCTAAAATCTCATCATTGACCCGGCTGATATTACCAATTCTGAGTACATTCATTTTGCGAGTAGCTGCCAAGCGTTCTGTCAGCACGTCAACTGCTGTATTCGATGCTGCCGTCACTAAAATTTTACTGCCCTGACTCACCAGTTCAGAGATACCTTCAACCAGCGTAGTGGTCTTTCCGGTCCCTGGAGGTCCGTGTAAAACCAGAATATCTTTAGTGGCCTTCATCGCGGTCACCGCTTCGATTTGTGAATCATTGAGGTGTGTTCCTTTTAATTTGGAACTTCTCTCTAGGTCTTCAGGCGCTTTATCCGTTAATAACAGCTCCAATAGAAATAAATGCCGGCCGTGAGCATGTCTGGCATTCCTGATCGCCGACTCCATAGATTTATATGTCCGAGCATCAAAAAGCTGCTCTACAGCTATAGAGTGGTTTTCAAGCCATGAAGGATAGTCTTCATCGTATAGTACCACCTTCATCTGATTATCCCGGACATAGTGAATGATTCCCGATACTTCTCGATCATCATCCTCATCCTCAATGTAAATACGAACAGGTTGTCCGGAGCGAAATTTGTGGGATGAGTCGAGATCTTTGGTACGTTCTAACTCGACATAGGCCTTATCTCCAAAAGTATATCCCAAGTCCAGAGGTCGGACGGGATGCCAGGTCCAGCCCTTCTTTCGTCGATCGGATAGACTGTGTTCCTCAATGATCGCACGGTGACGCTCAATATCCTCCAGCTTCTCTGCCTCCAACGCTTCTTCCAGCTGGGCCAACTTTTGTTCCATCTGATCGACAATCCTCATAATGACTTGTGTCTATAAAATGCGATTGGCTCCACCTCACCGAGGCAAAGCCAATCTAAAATTTTCGATATTACAGGCTCTCGCCCTACTCCTTCGAAATCCTAATTATTTTTTAGATCGTGGCGTATTTTATTTAAAGCTGAACCGTGACGCACCCAGTCAATTTGAGCTTGATTATACGTGTGGTTAACTTTAAACTCATCTTCTGTTCCATCGCTGTGCTTCAAACGCACGACGAGTGGAGTTTTTTCTGCCATGTCTTCAAATCCTACAATATCAATCTTATCATCTTGTCGAACGAGATCATAGTCATCCGGATTATCGAAGGTCAACGCCAACATCCCTTGCTTCTTCAAATTCGTTTCGTGAATTCGCGCAAAAGACTTGACAATTACAGCCATCACACCCAGGTGTCTAGGCTCCATTGCAGCATGTTCTCTGGAAGACCCTTCACCTAAATTTTCCTCGCCAAAAACTACAGTGCCAATGCCCGCTGCTTTATACTTTCGGGCACTATCTGGAGGAGTCATAAACTCCGCTTTATCATCGTTATCAGCAAAATTAGCTACATTATTGGCCTCATCATTGAAATAATTGATGGCTCCGATATAGCAGTTATTGGAAATATTATCCAGGTGCCCACGATATTTCAACCATGGACCCGCCATGGAGATATGATCTGTAGTACACTTTCCTTTCGCTTTGATTAGAATGCGCATGTCCTGCACTTGCTCATTAGATATCGGCGTAAATGGATCAAGCAATTGAATGCGATCAGAGTCCTCATCTACCACGACATCAATATTACTGCCGTCCTTGGCAGGTTCTTGATAGCCGGGATCTTCTACATCAAAACCCTTAATCGGCAATTCTACACCTTCTGGCGGATCCAGTTTTACTTCTTCTCCATCCTCATTAAGTAGTGTATCGGTCAGTGGATTAAATGTAAGTGTCCCACCGATAGCCATCGCGGTCGTAATCTCCGGACTCGCCACAAATGCATGAGTTTGGGGATTCCCATCATTTCGCTTTGAAAAGTTTCGGTTGAAGGACGTTATAATTGAGTTCTTTTTATCCGGGTCCTCAGTGTGCCGGGCCCATTGCCCGATACAAGGTCCGCAGGCATTTGCGAGTACCACCCCGCCCATTTCTTCAAATTGATCCAGTAAGCCGTCTCGTTCAACAGTAAATCGAATCTGCTCAGACCCGGGTGTTACGGTAAATTCAGACTTCACTTTTAGCTTTTTCTCCACTGCCTGGCGGGCAATAGAAGCTGAGCGTGTTAAATCCTCATAAGAGGAGTTGGTGCACGATCCGATAAGCCCCACTTCCAATTCAAGGGGGTAATCATTATCCTTTGCAGCTTGAGCAAATTTTGAGATGGGCCATGCTAAATCAGGCGTGTATGGTCCATTTATATGTGGCTCCAGCGTCGAGAGATCAATTTCAATGACTTGATCGAAATATTTTTCAGGATTCGCATAGGCCGTCTCATCGCCTGTTAAATATTCACCCATTTCATCTGCCATATCAGCCACTTCGGCACGCCCGGTGGCTCTCAAGAACCTTCCCATACTGTCGTCATACCCAAAGGTAGATGTAGTGGCTCCTATTTCGGCTCCCATATTACAGATAGTTCCTTTTCCTGTACACGACAAGGACTTGGCACCTTCGCCAAAATATTCAACGATTGCTCCAGTCCCGCCTTTAACCGTGAGAATGCCAGCTACTTTTAGTATCACATCTTTAGGTGAAGTCCAACCGCTCAATTCCCCGGTTAGTTTCACTCCGATAACTTTCGGCATTTTTAGTTCCCAAGGCATGCCCGCCATCACATCTACAGCATCAGCCCCACCGACACCGATAGCTAGCATTCCCAGCCCTCCGGCATTGGGTGTATGCGAATCTGTTCCAATCATCATACCTCCAGGAAAGGCGTAATTCTCTAGTACCACCTGGTGAATAATTCCAGCACCGGGTTTCCAAAAACCCAGTCCATATTTATTTGACACCGATGCAAGAAAATCATAGACCTCTTCATTCTGTGTTTTCGCTGTCGCCAAGTCCTTATCTGCTCCTATTTCGGCTTGAATCAAGTGGTCGCAATGCACTGTTGAGGGCACGGCCGTATTATCTTTTCCAGCCATCATGAATTGCAATAGTGCCATTTGAGCCGTTGCGTCCTGCATCGCAACGCGATCCGGTGCAAAAAAGACATAATCTTCTCCACGGCCATAATCTTTTAAGGGAGACTCATCGTGCAGATGCGTCAGTAATATTTTCTCAGTCAGCGTCAAAGGACGCCCAATTTTCTCTTTTACTCGATCTACTTTAGCTTTTAGGTTGCTATAGTAATCACGAATCATATCGATATCAAAAACCATATGTGTTATTTGTGTTATTAAGCGATTCAGTCAAAAATAATAAAATGAACGGTGTCATCCTATTTTACAGCTGCCTTTTCGGAGAGCAGATGCAGAAATATTGCCGCCATCATTTACCTTGCCAAAACTCATGGTTAAGAGAGTCTTTCCATCAGTCGACTTGACACGCGAAGAAAGTCTTTTTCAGTAATAATACCCACCAGTTCAAGATCATTACAAACGGGTAAACAACCTATTTTATTTTCTTCCATAAGCCGCATCGCATCTAAAATGTTTGCGTCTGGTGCAATAGTGATGGGCTCTGAAATCATAATATCTGAAATAGAAACGACTTTCTTACTTCCCGATTTTTTCTGGTCGGTCATATGGCGAAGAAGTGTTCGCGAGGACACTAAACCAACCAAATTGCCTTGTGTGTCCTCGATGGGCAAGTGGCGTATCTTCCGCCACAACATCATTTCACTGACAAACTGCACAATGTCATCTGCCTGAGCCGTAAAAACATCCGTTATCATAAACTCTTCCACCTTCAATCGGCTCGGCTGATATTGCGCTAGATCTGCAGGGCCCGGCAGGTCCCACTCATGGACAGGTTTACTTTCTTCCTGGTTTTTCACCATGGTTGCCGTCAAAATGGAAACGGCCTCATCTCGAGGCACTTTATCGATAAGGTCCGTAAAAGACCGAAGCATCCAGCGCGCACCGGTGGTATGTTTTTTTGTCCGCTCTTTAATAACACCCAGATATTTGTCAATATCTGCCGTATCTACATTTCGACTTTTCAGCCCCTCCTCTGCCATGGGAATCATTTCATTCAAAATGAGATCTTGCGCACTTATTTTTTGATCATCCAACCAGGTAAACTTGGTGTCCAGACCATAGCGGGCGGCCTTGAAGAAATTATCGCGTGCCTCGGCAAAGCTCATGCGCCTGGTAATATCATCATGAACATTTCCGTAGCCTGTCATCGCACCCAGCCAAAAGGCAGCATTGGATATCTCATCCAATATGGTAGGACCGGCCGGGAGCACCCGATTTTCTATTCTTAGATGAGGTTTGCCATTATCACTCACCCCGTAGCACGGCCGATTCCAGCGATATACCGTGGAATTATGTACTTGTAAGGCCCGCAATTTGGGCACCTTATTATTTTTAATTAATGCCTGGCTATCTTCCTTGATATCTGCACTCAACAGGACTCGAAATCTAGCGATATCTTCTTTGTAGATTTCCAAAATAGAATCTTTCAACCAATCTACCCCAAAGTTGACCCTAGGTGCGCGCTCTCGTAAGTGGTCATGAGAACTACGCGTATCTAAAGCCTGCTGAAAAAGCGCAATTCGAGACTCGTGCCATAAGCGTTTACCAAAGACTATGGGTGAATTGGCCGAGGTGGCCATTATGGGAGCTACGAGCACTTGAGAAATATTGTAAAGCTTAACAAAATCCTGAGGCGCCACTTGCAAATGCACCTGAAAACTCGTGTTGCATGCCTCCAACATGGGGGAATCATGCCGCAAACTCAGTTCATCAATACCTGTCAATCGCAGCTCGTAAGACTGCGCTTGAAGTTGCTCATTAATAGCGTCCATCAAAGCTGAATATCGCCGCATAGGAGTTATATATTCCATATCCAGATGAAACTTACGCAGGGTAGGTAAAATACCCGTAAGCACCATGCCCGCTCCCATTTCTGATAAACCAGCATTTAGCTCGGCAAGACTTGATCGAATTTCTTTCTCAACCTTTCCAAAACAGTCGCCCGTAAATACCTGAGGGTTTACATTTGTCTCTAAATTAAATCGTGCAAGTTCGGTCTCCAGCCAGGGTAACTTTAGCTTTTCTATAACCTCCATGGCGATGGGCTTCGGCTTAAAGGTATTTAAATCAACCAGACAAAGTTCCTGTTCAGCTCCAATTCGAATGGTGTCCCGTTCAAACCAATCATTATCCAACATATACTCCAGGGCAGATACGTCCCGAAGCAAAGCCTTCATAAATCGTTGCCGTTGTCGTTTCGAAGCCATTAATGATACCCGCTGTTCGCCCATTTGTTTGGATTTTAAGTGAAAGGATAAAATCTAAAAGATGTTTCTGTCGTTAAATATAAATAAATCGTTTCGCATCGTTTATTCAGAAGAAAAAAAATGCTAAGGTTTACCCATACGCTGCCATCGAGACTCGTTTTTGTAAGTCTCGCACTCATGCTATTTGCTTGCAAAAGTGAAAATGAAGTGCCCGACCGCATTATGCCCTATATTTTGGATTTTGAAATCCCATCCGGCTTAAACACTTTTGAAACTCACTTTTTTGCCTTTGAAAATGTGCAAACACAAATTGAGGACTATTTCCCAGCGGACGAACTCCCGCTTGAAGACATTAGTATTATCCGACCGCGACGGGCGCAATTAGAGCTGCGTGATCCCAATATCACCTTTAACGATATTCGCTCTGTTGAAATTCACATCGAGCAAAAAGAAGAACCCTTTCGCGATTTTGAGATATTTTATACACTTAATTTACAGCAACGAGACAGGCAGGTCATCGACTTATTGCCGACCTTATCAAATGTAAAAGAGATCTTTGTTTCAGACCTCATGGAAGTTCAAGTGCGCGTAAACCTATATCGGATTACCTCGCGCCCGGTTCCCGTCCTTTTAGAAATGGAATTAGAAGCTTTGCGATAAAAAAAATGCCCGGATCGAATCGATCACAGGCATTTAGGTTAATTTTATTCAACAGGCTCATTTCACATATGAGCAATTATAGCATCCCCGAATTCAGAAGTGGATAGCAAGGTCGCATTTTCCATCTGTCGCTCGAAATCATAGGTCACGCGCTTATCCGCAATCGCACCCTCCAGGCCCGTCTCAATCAAGGCACCAGCTTCACCCCATCCCATATATTCCAGCATCATCACGGCTGATAAAATGATGGACGACGGATTCACTTTATTCATGCCGGCATATTTCGGGGCCGTCCCATGCGTCGCCTCGAAAATCGCCTGTCCGGTATTATAATTAATATTCGCACCTGGCGCAATTCCGATACCCCCCACCATGGCTGCGAGTGCATCTGATACATAGTCGCCATTCAGATTCAAAGTCGCTATCACATCATACTCAGACGGACGCAGCAAAATCTGTTGCAAAAACGCATCCGCAATAGAGTCTTTCACGATAATTTTTCCGGCTTTCACTGCCTCTGCCTGCGCCTCATTCGCTGCCTCTTTTCCTTTGTCGGCGGCGATGCGGTCATACTGACGCCAGGTAAAGACCTGATCTGCATACTCGCGTTCGGCCAGATCATAGCCCCACTCCTTAAACATCCCTTCTGTAAATTTCATGATATTGCCCTTGTGAACCAGCGTAACCGATGCTCGCTGAGTTTCCAAAGCATAATCAATAGCCGAACGCACCAGACGCTCCGTTCCTTCCCGCGAGACCGGCTTCACACCGAGCGATACCGTATCCGGAAATCGAATCTGTGTAACCCCCAGTTCCTCCATCAGAAACTTCTTCAATTTTTCTACTTCAGGAGTTCCGTTATTGTATTCAATGCCTGCATAAATGTCTTCCGTATTTTCCCTGAAAATGACCATATCGACTTTATTCGGCTCTTTCACCGGAGAAGGTACCCCTTCATACCAGCGCACCGGACGCACACAGGCAAATAAATCTAACTGCTGGCGCAGGGCGACATTTAGTGAGCGTATTCCACCGCCGACGGGTGTTGTCAATGGCCCTTTTATTGCCACGAGATACTCCCGAATGGCCTCTAAAGTACTTTCGGGCAACCATTCCTGTGTTTTATCATGGGCCTTTTGTCCCGC
>Ga0209924_1000062_pt1 | contig 47817 bp, 35 predicted proteins | sample SalPonR1_C_D1_MG_FD_185700 | JGI IMG/M metagenome (GOLD analysis project Ga0209924, IMG submission 185700) | Salt pond soil microbial communities from South San Francisco under conditions of wetland restoration - Salt Pond MetaG R1_C_D1_MG... ...
TGGGGAAGTAATCGTGCCACATTTATTGAATTAGCCGAGCTCAGGCGAAGTGTGCTGCTCAGGTCTTCGTCTGAAAAGGCCTGTTTCACCAGGCGCTGACAATCATCAAACGTCCCTTCTATCTCCAGAGCCGTAACGTTTTTTCCAAGCGTCGTCATCTGCTTTCGCTGGATGTCGCTCACTTTTCCTTTTGGAAACAGTAGTGTTACATGAACGCCGACCAAGCCATAAAAGCCACTCGCTACTGCACCTCCCGTATCACCCGATGTGGCAACGAGAATAATCAAATCCTTTTCAGAAGCGGACCGATGCCTTGAAAACAACTGTGCCATAAACCGGGCGCCAAAATCTTTAAATGCGAGCGTTGGCCCGTGGAACAGTTCAAGAACATAAAGTTCGTCATTGAGCCGTATCAACGGTGCTTCCATCGTGATAGCGTCATCAATCAGATCATCAATTTCGTCTTTTGCCAGCGAATCGGAAAGAAACGGGTAGGTTGCCTGCTTCGAAATCTCTCGCAGGCTTAGCGACTCACTCGATTCAGAATCTTCAAATGGAAGAGTCAATTTTGGAAGGCTTTCCGGCATATATAGGCCGCCATCCGGAGCAAGCCCGGCTTCAGCAGCTTCCAGAAAATTTACCGGCTGCGATTTTCCATTTGTGCTGTAGAACTTCATCAATAGGTAATCAGGTCACAGGTTTGCTCCCCTCCATATTGATAGGGGAAATATATGAGTCAACGGTTAAGCTAAATGTATCAAGTATTCTCTCAATCTCTTTTCTGATGGAATGTGCATCCTCTTCAGATCTGCAAAGGGCAAAAACAGACGGACCTGCTCCGGAAATACTGAACCCAAGCGCTCCTTTTTCCAAGGCTGATTCTTTCATTTCATCAAAGCCCGGGATCAGAATTGAGCGGGCAGGCTCCACAATATGGTCAGTCATGGATCTCGATATCAAATCAAAATCTTCGGTGTAAAAACCTGCTATCAATCCGCCAACATTTCCCCACTGCTGGACTGCTTGTGACATTTGCACTGATTTTCTCAATATGAGACGCGTGTTCTTTGTACTTATCGATATATTTGGATGAAACACTGCGGCTATGAGACCCTTAGGTACGTGTAAATTCACGATATCGAGTGGATTCTGGCTGCGTACAAGCGTGAAGCCTCCCATTAATGAAGCTGAGACATTGTCAGCATGAGGACTTCCGCTGGCAGCAAGCTCGCCCTGCATGGCAAACTGCAGCAGATCTCCTTTTGAGTACGGATTATCCAGCAATTCATTAAGAGCCACTACAGCTGCCACTGAACTTGCCGCACTTGATCCCATCCCACTTCCCAACGGCATCATTTTTTTAATCCTTATCGAAAATCCCATCTTTTCAGCTATGCCTAAATCCTCGATCATTGCAATAGCTGCCCGGCCGGCTGTATTTTCGATCGGTGGGTTCTTAGGAAGTAATCCTCCATCCCCCTCAATTTCCGCTATTTCCACTCCTGGTTTATCCCTCTTTGATAGTTCAACAATATCACCGGGGCCGTGAATTGCAAAAGCAAGGACATCAAATCCACAGGATACGTTAGCAACTGAAGCGGGTGCAAACGCTTTAACAGATGTAATCTTTGAGGTTTCTGAACTCATTATATTTTACCCGGAATTACTAGCTGCTTTAGTGCTTACCACCCGAAGAATGTCTGCGACTATTCCGCCTGAGGTTACATTTGCACCGGCTCCGGGTCCTTTTATGACCATAGGGCTTTCTTCATAATATTTTGTATAAAGTGCCATGATATTATCGCTGCCGTCAAGTTCAAAAAACGGATGGTCACGGGATATCTCTTCAAGTTTTACTTCTCCCCTGCCATTCTCAAACCGGGCAATGTAGCAGAGTTTTTTTCCATGTTTTTCAGCATTGGCTCGCAATGATTCAAAATGGTCATCATATGATTCTAAAATTTTAAAAAAATCTTCTGTCTTTGACACTTCTCGCGCATCTTCAGGAACCAGATTTTGCACGTCGATATCTTCGGGTTCAATACTAAACCCTGCTTCACGTGCCAGAATAAGTAGTTTTCGTGATACATCCCGGCCATTCAAATCTTCTCTTGGATCAGGTTCGGTGTATCCTTTTTCCTTTGCCTGCCTTACGATGTCACTAAACTTTTTATCTCCCTCAAAGTTATTGAATATGTAGCTCAGCGTGCCGGATAGAACACCTTCAATCTTTCGTACGTGATCGCCCGTTGAAACAAGCTCATAAATTGTAGAAATAATCGGCAGGCCGGCACCGGCATTCGTTTCATATTTAAATGCAACGTTGTGCTTGTCAGCTAAATCATGGAGCTTTCTGTAATAATTTAATGATCCTGAATTAGCTTTTTTGTTAGGCGTAACCACAGAAATGCTTGAGGATAACAGATCTGGATAAATTTCAGACACTTCATTACTGGCCGTACAATCTATAAAGATTGAATTTGGCAGGTTATGATCTTTTACTCTGTTACTAAAAAGTTTTAAATCCGTAGGTTCACCTTTCAAGTCAAGACGTTTATGCCACTCTTCAAGAGCAATGCCGTCTTCTTCAACAAGCATCTTTTTCGAATTTGCGACTCCTCTTAAACAAAATTCAATATTGTAATCGTCATAAAACACCTGCAGCTGTTCTTTGATCATTTCAAGCAGTGTACCTCCAATCAGGCCAACCCCTGCCAGGTACAAATTCACCGTTTTTACACCTGCCAGAAAGAAAGCATCATGAAGTGTATTAATTGCTTTGTTTTCGTCTCTATTGCTGACAACAAATGAAATATTCCTCTCTGATGACCCCTGGGCAATGGCACGTATATTAATACCGTTTCGGCCCAATGCCTTAAAAACGCGTCCTGCTATACCGGGTATATTTCTCATATTATCACCAACGATAGCAATAACAGAAAGATCTTTTTCGACCTCAACATCATCAATTTCCTGGCCCTGAAGTTCTTCTTCAAACTCAGAATGAATTTCATTTTTAGCAATATCGGCCTGATAAGGAAGTACTGCTATTGAGACTGTATGCTCTGATGATGCCTGCGTAATCATAATGATGTTCACGTTGGCCTTGGCAAGTGAGTTGAAAATTCTCGCCGCTATACCGCTCACTCCAATCATACCGCTCCCTTTTACGGTCAGCATCGTAATATTATCAATAGAAGAAAGCCCTTTGATCAGATTATACGTAGGGGCGATCTCTTTACGTATGGAAGTCCCGGGCTGAGATGGATCAAACGTATTTTTGATGACTATCGGAATCTGAGCCTTCAAGGCAGGAATCAGCGTCGGCGGGTAAATTACTTTTGCGCCAAAGTGAGACAGTTCCATTGCCTCCTCATAAGAGATTTCATGAATCGGAAAAGCCCGCTTTACTTTTACAGGGTTGGCCGTCATTAACCCATTTACGTCCGTCCAGATTTCAATCAGCTCTGTATTAAGGGCAGCTCCGATTAGCGCGGCTGTGTAATCAGATCCTCCGCGTCCCAGTGTGGTAGAAAGGTCTTTCTTATTAGCCGCAATAAATCCTGTTACAACGAATACTTTGGGATCGCCGGAGATATCAAAATAGGATCTTATTTTTTCATAGGTGATTCCGAGATCAACTCTTGCGTTACCGAAACGCGAATCTGTAACAATGAATGAACGTGCGTCTGAATATTCAACGTCAATTTTGCGGCTTTTAACGAGATGGGTAAGAATTTTTGCGGACAGCCGCTCACCAAATCCCATTACAAAATCACGGGTTTTAGGAGTGATTTCCTGCACAAGCGATACACCCTGCAGAACGTCTTCAAGTTCATTCAGCAGCATTTTTAGCTCAGTGATAAGATCACTTTGCTCCTGCGCCGGCAACATGGTCCTGGCAATTTCAAAATGACGTTTCTCCAGAACATTTATAACATCCTCATAATCAAACGATGATTGCTCCATACGATCGCACGTTTCTACAAGCTGATCGGTCACTCCTTTCATCGCGGAAACTACAACAGCAACGGAGCCTTTTTCAGCGCGTTGCCCAACAATATTAAGTACGTTTGAAATTGATTCAGCCGTCCCCATTGAGGAACCACCAAATTTCAAAACTTGCATATAACTATTTATTTAAAGACTTGATTCAAACTAATTATGTTAGCTATCTATGGCTTCCTGTTCAAGTTATTTTCGACAGTAATTCACTTTTATATTAATGAACTGATAAAAGCGCTTTTAATTTGAAGTACCAGATTCTCAATAATTTTCTGCAATCTTTCGATCAATTGTGTTTATTACGAGATGCATTACTTATTGATCCCATAAATTTGTGACTATGAATAAAAAAATCGCCATACTCGGAGCCGGAAACCTTGGTACTGCAATTGCAACGGGCCTTGCTCAATCCAGTAAATACAATGCCCCTTCCATAACAATGACACGCCGTCGGGTTGAACTGCTGGAATCTTATAAAGAGCACGGATTTCATATCACCAAAAGCAATGAAGAAGCGATCAAGAGATCTGATATTGTTATTGTGGCGGTAGAACCTGGTCAGCTCGATGATCTGCTTGATCAGATAAAAGATTTTCTGAACGCTGACAAACATCTCCTCATCTCGGTCGTAACCGGTGTCGATATTTCAAGCATCAGAGCTCATTTAGGTCATGAGATCAATATTGTACGCGCTATGCCAAATACCGCAATTTCGATTGGTGAATCGATGACCTGCATTTGTTCTGATTCAAATGACAAAGATATTGTTAAAGCAACCACGGACATTTTTGATACCGTAGGTAAAACTGTAACGATTCTGGAAGAGCAGATGACGGGGGCTACAGCCCTTTGTGCCTGCGGAATTGCATTTTTCCTAAGATCCATTCGTGCAGCTTCACAAGGCGGCACTGAAATTGGCTTTCATGCTCATGAAGCTTTGAAAATGGCGGCTCAAACCGCAAAAGGAGCCGCATCTCTTCTGGCCGATAAGGATAATCACCCGGAATTTGAAATTGATCGGGTGACGACGCCCCGTGGCTGTACGATTGCCGGACTCAACGAAATGGAACACAGCGGCTTCAGCTCTGCAATGATTAAGGGTATTTTGTTTTCAGCAAAGAAAGCGGAAACTCTTCATTCGGATAATAACTAAAAAAACGCCCGACTTTAGATCGGGCGTTTAGTAAACATAGCAACTATATAAGACTTGACCTATCAGGCCATAAGTGGATTCTTCTCTTTATCCATCCCCATTCCTGTAGATTTTGAAGGATCAATCGCACTCTCATTATATTCATCAAGAGTAAATTCATCAACCAGTATGGCGTCATAGCGTGCTTCTTCAGCAGCCCTAACTTTTTCAGCCTCCTGTTTTTCAATGATTCCTGCTTCCAGAGCAGGCTCAATCTGTTCGAGTACAGGTGCTTTTTTGATCTTTCGGGCTTTTGTTGCCTTATAAAGCTTTTTATAAATCGGGTAGGACTCTTCTGAAAGTTTCATGGCGTGTTCATATTTGCCCATCGCTTCATCCGTCGACTTATTGATGTAGATCCCGGATGTCATACGGTCCCGCTGATCTCCCCGCTGCTGCATAGCCTGTGCCACTTTGTGACCGAGTTTATCAGATGGCTTCTTGCCGATTCTGTTGATCCGTGACCAAAGAGCAATGGGTCCTCTGAATACCCAACTCAAACCGGGCACACTTATTTCGTTATAAATCTCGTCGAATGCGGTTTGGATTCGATAAAACGCGTGCTGCATCGACCATTCAAAGAAGATACGATCCTCTTCACGCCGTCCTTCGGCTTCAAATCGTCTCAGCGTTGCAGTTGCCAGTAACATCCAGCTAAGTATATCTGCATACCGTCCGGCAAGTTTTTCTTTCATTTTCAGCGCTCCGCCATACGAACCGAGAGCTATATCAGACATAAACGCAAACGATGCGGATGCCCATGCAAGCTTACGGTAGTATTTCGCAGCAGGTCCGCCGGAAGGAGCACTTGCCAATCGGCCTCGTGTAAGGGTGAGCAGCAATGAGCGACTCATATTCTTAACTACATGCCCCAGGTGACTGGTAAAGGCTTCATCAAACGCTTTCACATCTTTATCCATCAGCGCATTGATTTCCTTGAGCGCGTATGGATGACTTCTGATGGCGCCCTGACCAAAGATCATAAGTGTTCTGGTAAGAATATTTGCGCCTTCAACCGTGATCGCAATAGGAGTAGCGATGTAGCTGTGGGCAAATATATTGCGTGGACCTCGGGAAATGCCGGCACCACCCACAATATCCATTGAGTCGTTGATAATTTCGCGGCCCAGTTCAGTAAAATTATATTTAGCAATAGCTGTAATAACCGCTGGCTTTGCACCCTGATCGAGTGCACCACAAATATAGCTTCGGGCGGCATCCATCAGGTATGTGTAGCCACCAATCCTGGCCATTGGCTCTTCAATACCTTCAAATTTTCCGATGTTGAGACCGAATTGTTTACGTATTGCAGAATAAGCACCGACTGCACGAAATGCTGTTCGGGCTCCGCCAATAGACTGAGCCGGAAGTGAAATACCGCGACCTACGGCCAGGGATTCCATCAACATTCGCCAGCCATTTCCGGCACCTTCTTTACCTCCAATAATTGCGTCTATCGGCACTGTCACGTCATGACCGCGAGTCGGACAGTTGTAGAACGGAACACCGAGCGGATCGTGACGTTTTCCTAACTCAACCCCTTCAGTATCGCTTGGTACGAGAGCGCAGGTAATTCCAAGATGTTTGCCCTTTCCTAAGTACTCATTTGGATCGGATAGTTTAAAGGCGAGTCCGATAACCGTCGAAATAGCTGCAAGTGTAATATATCGTTTATCCCAGTTGAGTTTAAGATAGAGCTGGTCATTATCGCCCATCACAACTTCACCCGTACTCTGCATCGCCCCTGCATCAGAACCTGCATTGGGTTCGGTCAGCGCAAAACAAGGGATCTCTTCACCGGTAGCCAGGCGTGGCAGATAGTGATTTTTTTGTTCGTCTGTTCCATAATGCATCAACAGTTCAGCAGGTCCCAGAGAGTTGGGAACCATCACAGTTGTAGCCAGCGGACCGCAACGTGAGGCGAGTTTAGCAACAATTGCGCTGTGGGCATTGGCTGAAAACCCATATCCGCCATATTCCTCAGGTATGATCAATCCAAAGAATCTTTTTTCACGGAGATACTTCCACGTTTTATCATCAAAACCACGTCGCTGAAAAACATCCCAATCACTTACCATCGAGCATATCTCTTCAACCGGGCCGTCAAGAAAGGCTTGTTCTTCCTCAGTAAAATCAGGATAATCTTCGTTCATCATCTTTTTGAAGTCAGGGCTTCCTGAGAAAAGCTCCCCCTCTACCCAGACCGTACCGGCATCAATAGCAGTTTGTTCAGTTTCAGAGATTGCAGGCAGAATATTCAGTGCATCGAGCAGCTTCATAATTGGACCGGAAAAGAGCGTTCGCCGAACCGGTTTAATATTGAATATGCCTGCGAGAACAATGTATGTAGCCACTAGCCAGACGGGTGCTCCAAATCCTGCAAGCGCTACCAACCCGAGCAAAGCCCAAAGTATGAGCGGTGCACCTGTATAGCTAAGTACCAATAAAACTGCGACTATGCTGCCCCAGGTTGTCCAGTTGGACAACTCTGAAAAAAATGCGACTTCCTGAATTAGTGATTCCATAATAGTAATCTCCTTTACACCGGTGTTTTTTGTGATATAAATCCCTGAATAATATGATCTACAGCCTGACTCACGAATTCTTCATCAGGAATTCGTGTATCAAGCCTTCTGCTAATAATAACGGAGGCAACTCCATGTAGTTGTGCCCATATCATATAGGAACTCATGAGCGGGTCGTCAACATTAAGGGCGCCTTTCCGTTTCCCTTCACTGATAATATCTGCAAGCAACTCATAAATCTTACGGATTTGCTGAAACTTCTCTCTTGGAAATTTAGGCATCTCCTCCGGACGAACCATATAGATGATTTCATATTCCTGAGGATTCTCAAGAGCAAAATCCACAAATGACCGGGCCATTTTCTCAAGTTTCGTAATTGAATCGTCCGAATCGGTCAGGTTTTTCTCAAGGGCTGACGATAGCTTAGCGATGCTTGATTCAATAAGTGCGAGCAGCAGCTCATCCTTATTCTGAAAATGAAGGTAGATGCTTGTGGCAGATACGCCTGCCCGATTTGCTATTTTTCGCATAGACATTTTCCCGAACCCGTCTTTGACGAGCAGATTTCGGCTGACTTCTAAAATATCTTCCCTGAGAGACATGGCGTGCAGGTTAACAGTGTTAAGTGAATATCATCAATTTATCATTTTCAAGGGAAAAGTCAATAGCTGAAGCCGTATAATTAAGGATTCAATAAAAACTGCACGTATTGAATTGTACGGCCTCTCTCAAGATGTTTTTGTTCGTAGTATGTTTTTACGCGGAGTTCTTCCTTCATTTCGGATCGAGCATACAGATCGTTTATTTTCTCGATGACAGTCAATCCTTGTTGATCGATCACCTCATTGGTAAAGCGAAAAAGTGGTTCCGAATCTGTTTTCAAATGTACGACCGCATCTTTCGCAGCCACCTTTCGATAAATACCAAGGAACTTAGGTGAGGTGAGTCGCTTTTTTGAATTGCTCTTTTTTAGGTAGGGATCCGGAAATGTGATCCATATTTCACTTATCTCTTCGGCCGCAAAGAATTGCTCGAGATGATCAATGAAGCATCTCAAAAACCGAACGTTATCTAACTCTTTATTTTGAGCACGTATGGCTCCTTTCCATATCCTGTCGCCTTTTATATCTATCCCGATAAAGTTTTTATCCGGACATTTTTTTGCCAGTGACGTGGTATACTCCCCTTTACCACAGGCGAGTTCTACAACTATAGGATTGTTGTTTTCAAAGATTTCGCCTGCCCATTTACCTTTGGGTGCCGGATTTTCATCACTGAAGTCTGTGTGTTCCAGAACGTTATCAAAATCTTGATTGTCCGAATAACGCTGAAGCTTATTTTTACCCATCAAATATTAAGGCTGCAATCTTTTGAATTTCCAGGTATCATTTCCATACGTGTACAAAATTCTATCATGCAAGCGTGATGGCCGGCCCTGCCAGAACTCAATTTCGTTTGCATAAATATCGAAACCGCCCCAAAAGCCGGGTGTGGGAATCGTTGTGTTTTTAAACCGTTTGGATACCTTTTCGTACGCTTCTCTGAGCTTCTCTCTGTTTACAACTTCAGAGCTTTGTTTCGAAGCCCAGGCACCCAGCATGCTCTCGCGAGGTCTGCTTTGGAAATATTCGTCTGATTCTTCCCGGCTCACCTTTTTGATGGATCCTTTAATTCTAACTTGCCGCTCAAGTTCAGGCCACCAAAAACTAACTGCTGCGAACGGATTAGTCTTCAGATCACTTCCCTTCCTGCTTTCATAATTGGTGTAAAATCGGATGGTTCGCTCACCAACTTCCTTCAATAAAACGATCCTGGAGTTTGGCGTACCATCTTCGGCTACCGTTGCGAGCGACATCGCGTTTGGTTCAGCCACTTTCGATTCAATGGCTTCCTCAAGCCATTTTTTGAAAAAGATGACCGGATCTTCAATAAGATCATCTTCTTTTAGTCCACCACGTGTGTAGTTTTCTCGTAACCCTGCTATATCTAAACTCATATGGCTCGTTTTATCCGAAGTAATCGGGTTCGTTACCTTCTTTCCATTTTATATTACAGCCAATGCTTGGTTTCTGATCTTCAGGAACCATTTCTCCAGAGAGAACTTTATCCGTGGCTTCCCGCAGATCTTTACCTGTTGGCTCTATATCGTTACCCGGTCGGGCATCATCAAATTGCCCCCTGTATACCAGCTCCAAAGCTTCATCAAATAAGAACAGATCGGGGGTACAGGCTGCTTTATAAGCTTTGGCAACTTCCTGCGTATCATCATATAAATATGGAAAGGGATAGCCAAATGCTTCAGCATCTTCTTTCATCTTATCAGGTGCATCTTGTGGATAATTTACTACATCATTTGAGCTGATCGCAACTATACCAACTCCTTTAGGCATGTAGTCTGTTGCATACTCAACCAGCGACTCTTTGATAAGCTTCACATATGGGCAGTGGTTACAAATAAAAATTACCAGCAGCGCCTTATTTCCACGAAATTTTTTGAGATCATATGTTTTTCCAGAAATTACGTCTTCCAAAGAGAACTTAGGTGCCTTGGTTCCGAGTTCGAGCATTGTAGAATTAACAGCAGACATATTGACTAATTTTTGGTTAAGATTTTCAGTTATCGTTAACAGAAGTATGGTTGCTTACATTCAGACCTCATAAATTCATTGCCAGGTATAGTTTATAGAACGTCAACTCAGCAACCGGCTTAAGCTACCTGAAGTTAAGAGATGTAATGGATTGTGCCTAATTATCTTAGCGATGGTTCCCCGGCAGTTTTTTCTATTACTCATTAATTTGAAAAAAGTCCGAGCTGACCATTTGCAGGTCGACGGAATGCGCTGCAGTTGAGGGGTTCTCTCTTTTTTCCAAGGTCCAGCCTTTTACTATGAATATCCACCAGCTGCCGGATCTGCTCGCCATATGCTCCCTTGCCCCTGAATCGCTCACCGAATTCAGATCTGTTCAGTTGTCCATCCTTCAGGCTTCTGAGCTTGTTGATCACTTTCTGCTTACGGTTGGGTTGATGATCTTCCAGCCATTTCAGAAAAATATCTTTCACTGAGTAAGGAAGCCGAAGAATCGTGTAAGATACAGATTCTGCCCCTGCTTCTTTTGCGGCTTCCATGATGGGTACTATTTCATCATCATTTAGACCTGGTATGATGGGAGCAATGTTCACTTGCACCGGTATACCTGCTGATGAAAGTTCTCGTACCGCCTGCAGTCGCTTCTTTGGGCGGCTCGTTCTTGGCTCAAGTGTACCGATCAACTCTTTTTGAAGACTCGTAATTGAGAGAACAACCCGCACCGCGTTCTCATTTGCCAGTTGTTTTAGCAGATCAATATCGCGGGTGACACCATAATTTTTGGTAATGATGACCAACGGATGACGGGCTTCAGCCAGAACTTCAATGCACTGGCGGGTAATCCTAAGCTCTTTTTCCACAGGCTGATACGGATCAGTGACTCCGCTCATGACCAAAACCTGGGGTTTCCACGATTCAGTCGCCAATGTTTTTCTCAGCAATTTTGGTGCGTCGTATTTAGCTACGATCTTCGTTTCAAAATCGAGTCCGGCCGACATATTCAAAAACTCATGAGTCGGACGCGCGTAGCAATATGCGCACCCGTGCTCACATCCCCTGTAAGGATTAACACTTACATCAAAAGGAATATCAGGACTATTGTTTGTTGATATGATTCCTTTCGTATGATCTTTTAGAATCTTCCGCCTGGGCTTTTTTAGCTGACCGGTCTTCTCATCGAGATCATATTCGATCTCTTCATCCGTAAAACGATGGCTCTGGTTTGTCGATGAACCGCGGCCTCTGATTGGCTGATTATTCATTTAGCACATATTTTACACATATAGTACGAAAAACCCGGTTCAGCATCAATAACCATGCATATTAAGATCTACTCTTCATTTCGAATTCGTTCATAGCTTTTCTCCAGATCAATCATTGGCTCAGGATAATCAGAACCCAGCTTCACGTTATAGAGCTCTTGCTGATCGGGCGTCATCTTCCAGGGTTCATGAATAAATTCCTTCGGCAGCTCCTTTAGTTCAGGCAGCCAGTGCCGTACATATTCGCCTTTCTTATCGTATTTTCCGGCCTGGTTGATGATATTGAAATATCGATTCCTTGGATCGTGGCCCACCGTTGAGTTGTAGGCCCAGTTTCCCCAGTTGCTGCACACATCATAATCCAACAGCCTGGATTCAAAATAGGCAGCTCCCCACCGCCAGTCGAAATTCAGATTTTGAGCGAGAAAACTAGCCACATTTTGGCGTCCCCGGTTGCTCATATATCCTGTTTGGTTCAGCTCCCTCATATTTGCGTCAATGAACGGTATGCCGGTCTCACCGTTGGCCCACTTATCAAATGTAGCCTGATGAGTGCTTTTCCTGAGATCCTTCTGCTGAATACCTCCCAGCTGAAAAAGTTGAGAGCCATATTTTATCATAGAGTAGTGAAAATAGTCGCGCCATATCAGCTCAAACTTCATCCAATACGTCGATTCGTTTTCATGGACTTCCTCTTCATATTTTTCCACTTCAGAATGAATAGATCGTGCTGAAATGCAGCCGTGCGCCAGCCAGGGAGAAAATTTTGAGGAGTAATCCGCGCCAAGCAGGCCATTCCGCTTGTATTTATAATTTCTAAGCTCATCGACCTCATAAAAGTAATGCTGCAATCTCTGCCAAGCCTCCGATTGGCCTCCGCTAAACTGAAGAACTGATTTCTGATCCATTTGCTGCTCTTTCAACCCAAGATCATCTACAGAGGGAATTTCACCTGCATCTATATTATCATCCCAATTCAAATTTTCCGGCTCTGGCAAAGGCGCCCTAACTGAGCTTTTCTTCTCAACCTTTTTCCTGAACTGCGTGTAAACGTCGGGAATGGTCAGCAGGTCAAATGGCAGATCGTCTCGATGATACATAGCGGTTCCCCAAAACTTTTTCATGGGCATATCAACACTATTTTCCACATTTATCTCCACATCTGCCTCCTCAGGAGCAACCTCACCATGATAAAAAACCTGGTCGATGCCCGCTTCTGAGACAATTTTCGGAAGTATATATTCAGGTTTCCCTACTCTCACCATAAGATTACTTCCCAGCTCTCTCATTTTTTTTCTTAAATCGTTTACTGATTCAATCAAAAAACCTGTTCGTAATGAGCCAGTTTTCGGAAAGCCGTAGTTAATGTCATCATAGTGTCTTGGGTCAAAGCAGTAGAGGCCACAAACATCTCCTTTTTTTGCCGCTTCTGCCAAAGCTTGATGGTCGATTGTTCTGAGGTCATTTCGAAACCAAACCAGTGTCCGCATATTTTACCGGGGCTTAAATAAAAATTTACGTTTCCCTCACTAAACTGATATTACGCTGAATTAGTTGAGACGAACATAAATTGGGAGAACCGTGATGGAGTGAGTTAGTAATTGAAATGAATATCCATCACATATGCCTGTCTTACATTTCTGACCAAGGTTTGGGTGACTCCCATAATTTTTCCAGTTTATTAATCATGAGTATGATTTAAAATATTATTCATATTTCAACTCTAAATCTAATCTGATATTTCAAGACTCAATTTGTCTTTTCTTAGTTTTTGGTTCATTTCCGGTTTGATTCATATGCCTTTATCTCTGCTTTGATCAGTATTTCAATTTTATAATTACTGCTATCAGACTATTCTAAAGTACTATTCTAAATACTTTCTGCTTTCTTTCAAATTAAATGATGATAAGTAATTATTTTTCAATAGCTTATTTAATTGTTAAAATTTTGATATTGCAGAGCATTTTTTTAAGATAGATGGAATTAAAAATGCACGTCTTTTCTTACGTATAGCTGTGACGCCAAATAATTAACTTCAATTTTTCTTAAGAATGATTTCAAAAAATAGATATATGAAAGTGACAAGGTTTTTACCAAAAATATTTATTGTGACATTTATTCTGCTTTTGGTTAGCGGACTAGATTTTTCATTGCAGGCCCAGTCTGACGAAGAGGAACCTTCTCTTCATGTGGGCGGAGCTGTTCGGTTTAATTTGTTGCTAAACAGCTACGAAAGTGACATTAATGCACAAGATGGTCAATTCACCCTCGACACCTGGAGAATCAATGCAGTCTATGATAACCCCAATGGAATAGGTCTTAATTTTGAATATCGCTTTTATCCAACATTTGGAACGCACTTTATAAAACAGGGATGGCTACAGTATGATTTTTCTGAAAGTGTGCAGGGGCAGCTTGGTATAACACAGGTACCCTTTGGCAATCTGCAATACAACTCTCATAACTGGTGGTTCAGCCTTCCTTATTATGTAGGGCTTGAGGACGATCATGACATGGGCCTGAAACTTACCAAGTCAACTGAAAACTGGCAGTGGGATTTTGCCTATTTCTTTCAGGCTGAGCCTGAAGGCCCTGTTGGAGGAAACGGAAGCTTTGGTACAGGCGGTTCTGGACGCTACTCTTATGATGTAATTCCAAATGGCAACACCTCACTCACTGAAAGAAACCAATTTAACGTTCGTGGTGCGTATCAACTCGGTAATAGTGAAGTCGGCGCCTCAGTACAATATGGCCAGCTATACAACTCCGTTCAGGATGATTTCAGTGGACAGTATGCTTTAGCCCTCCATGCAGATTTAAATTCAGGAAATTTCAACATTAAACCTCAATTTCTGTATTACAGCATGGATGCTATAAATGATGCCGGAAATGATGTCAGCACCGTAGCCATGGGAGCATATGGAATACCATACCAGGTGAGCACGGAGGCATGGATTGGCACCCTTGGTATCGCTTATTCCCATGATGTAGACTGGGGCCCCATAACAAATCTGAATTTTTATAATGACTTCAGCTATATGCAGAATACTATAGGTGAGGGAGAAACATTACTTGCTGACGGTACGACACTGACTCTCGACGAAAACTTTCAGTCGACAATCATGAATATTACAGGGTTTTTGTTATCTGCAGGTCCGGTTTTCACCTATTTTGATATTGCTCAGGGTGTGAATCAACCATGGTTAACAGATAACTTTGGAGTTGGAGTTGGTCCGGGTCACGAAGACCTTGGAATTGGTGACTCCGACTACAACATACGATTCAACATCAACATTGGCTTCTATTTCTAAACAGACTCGTCATAATCTTTAATGATAATTTAAAACGATAAACAGTATGGCTTTACGAGGAGAAAATGGGACATCGGATAGCACCGATGGCAATAAATGGTTTGATATACATGCTCCGGTATTTTGGCCGGCCGTAATTTTAATTGCGGCCATGATCATTGGAACACTTATAGCAGGAGATGCTGCAGAATCGGCATTTAATACTGCCCGGGTTAATATTACCGATTGGGCAAGCTGGCTATTTGTGGCAGGCGTAAACATCTTTATAGGATTTGCGCTCTATTTTGCGTTCAGCAAATTTGGGGATATCCGTTTGGGGGGACAAGACGCAAAACCCGAGTTTAGTACGATGGCGTGGTTTGCAATGCTGTTCAGTGCCGGTATGGGTATTGGACTGATGTTCTTCTCAGTCGCCGAACCGATGTGGCACTTGCTGTATCCGCCTCATGCTGAAACTGGATCTACTCAGGCTGTTCGTGATGCAATGGGTGTTACATTTCTTCACTGGGGGCTTCACGCCTGGGCCGTTTACGCTATTGTAGCACTGGCACTGGCATTCTTTGCCTTTAACAGAAACCTTCCCTTATCATTTAGATCTGTATTCTACCCCCTCCTGGGTGATAGAATTAAAGGATGGATGGGAGATGTCATTGATATACTTGCTGTTCTTGCAACGTTATTTGGCCTGGCTACATCACTTGGCCTTGGAGCACAGCAAGCCGGTGCTGGTATGAATTTTGTATTTGGATTTGAGAATACAACTACTCTTCAGGTTATCATCATCGCTGCCGTCACTCTCGTGGCAACAGGTTCTGTGGTCCTGGGTATAGATAAAGGAGTTAAAGTACTTAGTGAATTCAATATCCGGCTCGCAGGGCTGTTTTTACTTTTTATCTTAGTTGTGGGCCCAACTCTTTATATCCTCGGCACGTTTGTACAAAGCACCGGGTATTACATCCAAACATTTGCGGAATATGCTACCTGGACGCAATCATTTGAAGAAGGTAGCTTTATGAGTACCTGGACGGTTTTCTACTGGGCCTGGTGGATTTCATGGTCTCCATATGTTGGAATGTTTATCGCGCGTATTTCAAAAGGCCGAACTGTAAAACAGTTTGTACTCGGGGTACTCATTGTTCCCACTATCGTTACGTTCCTCTGGATGAGTGGTTTTGGAGGAAGTGCACTATTCCTTGAAACGAGTGGCATGGCAGAGATTGCAAGTGCTGTAGAGGCAGACCAAACGACATCACTTTTTGTGCTTTTAAATGAATTTCCTTTGGGCACAATCACATCATTTCTGGCTATTGTTCTAGTGCTTAGCTTCTTTGTAACATCATCTGATTCCGGCTCCCTGGTAATCGACGGGCTTACAAGCGGCGGAAAGCTTGACTCTCCGGTAGGTCAACGTATTTTCTGGGCATCTACCGAGGGCTTTGTCGCAGCTGTACTCTTAATCGGGGGCGGTCTTGGAGCACTCCAGGCAGCTGCCATTAGTTCGGGTCTTCCCTTTGTCATAATATTACTCATTATGTGTTACAGCCTGCAGCGAGGATTAAGCCGTGAATACAAGGAGAACCTAAATAAACTCAAGGACAAGGAGAAAGACTCCTACAAAGAGATCGTCAAAAAAGCAGTAGAAAAACAAATTCAATAAAAAATCGGGATAAATATATGGAACGCTTAGAAGATTGGCTTGTATGCCTCGACTTGAGCAGTATGGATGACATCCTCACAGGGTATGCACACTTTTTGACATCAGAAATCAAACCAAAAAAAATAACGTTCATCCATGTTATTAAGTCAGCCCAGGTGGCTGACGACATGGTGCAGCTTTTTCCGGAACTTCAGAACAAAGATGACTTCGATGAAGTAATTCGAAAAGAACTGCAGGAGAAAATCAACAATTATTTTGAAGGGTCACAGGTGGAAACAGACCTTATAATTGAAACAGGTCGACCCACTGATAAAATTGTTGAAAAAATGAAGTCTATCAACCCTGATGTGACCATCATGGGTAAGAAAGCAGAGTACACAGGCAAAGGAGTTATTCCCCGGAAGATCATGAAATACGTCCCTTCCTCAATTCTATTTGTTCCCGAATCTGCAAGGTATCATTTGGCAAAAGCACTTGTGCCCACAGATTTTTCTGCACAATCGGCCAAAGCTATTCAATTGGCACATGAAATGACCGAAGAAAACGGCGGATATGTGATAGCCCAACACATATACAACTACCCGGCTCAGTTCTTCCCAAATCTGCCTAAAGAGGACGATGAAGAGAAGATGAACCAGTACCTTAAAAAGAAAAAAAATGAGTTCGTTGAAGAGCACTCCATTCCCAAGGATGTGGATTTCGTTTTTTCTCTAAATGTTGAAGGATCCAAAATGGATCAGATTTACGACATGGTTATAAAGGAGCAGATTGATATGATTGTGGGTGTTTCAAAAGCTGATAAAGGTATTACAAGTATTTTCCGTGAGGATTTTACCGATAAGATGGCGTATTTCAGATTCGGCGTGCCGCTTTTTATCCACAAGGATAAGAAAAAGCATCAGAAATTCTTGAAATCACTTTTCGGATCCTAAATCAGTACCACTTTGAATAGAAAGCCCCTGTAAGAAAATTGCCGGGGCTTTTTATATTTTTAGTCAACCCTGTCAATCCATTATCACAAGAACCGTGAAAACCGTGTCTATTCTCCAAAATCAATTGTATCTTTTTAGGCTAAATTAATTCACATCAGATAATAGAAATTAATCTACATGGCGCAGCCACTTTACAGCACGCACCTAGGCATGACGGATATCCTTCCTGATGATGTCCGAAAATGGCAATATTTGGAGCAACTCATACGGACGGAAGCCGAACTTTTTAACCTTGAAGAGATTCGGACTCCCATTATGGAGCAGACTGAATTAATCATTAGAGGTATTGGTCAGCTGACAGATATTGTCTCAAAGGAGATTTTTTCTTTCAGCCGGGGTGATGACAACTATGTACTGCGTCCTGAATTAACAGCTCCTGTAGTGCGATCCTATGTTGAACACCACCTGGAGCAGCGAGGCGGGTCTCAGAAGCTCTACTACATTGGACCAATGTTCAGGGCTGAACGTCCGCAGAAAGGACGGCAGCGACAATTTCATCAGTTCGGTATTGAAGTGATTGGAAGTGATGATCCTGTGGCAGATGTTGAGGTGATTGCTTTTATGATTCACATATATCAAAAAATTGGAATCACCAATACGACACTTAAACTAAACTCTATTGGCGATCCTGAAAGCCGTAAAAATTATGTTGAAGCACTAAAAAATCACCTGGAGCCTAATCTTGAGAATCTGAGCGATGTTTCACAAGAGCGCTTCAAAAAAAATCCGCTGCGTATTCTTGATTCGAAGGAGAAAGAAGATCAGCCTTTTATCGATTCCGCTCCGCTGATTACGGATTATCTGAGTGAAAAATCAAAAAAACATTACCAGAAAGTAAAAGAGTATCTCACTGATCTTGGCATCAGTTTTGAAACCGATCCCTATCTGGTACGCGGAATGGATTACTACACAGAAACAGCTTTTGAACTCATTAGTCCCGACCTTGGCTCTCAAGACGCTCTTGCAGGCGGAGGCCGATACGATCTTCTTGTTGAGGAGATTGGCGGCCAACCCACCCCGGCAGTCGGGTTTGCGGCCGGTATGGAGCGCCTATTGATTGCATGTGAAGAACTTGGTATCCCGCTCGGTGGCGAAAAAGAAGTTGACGTTTATATCGTGACCCTTGGTGATTCTGCCCGTAAATGGGGATTGTCTAAGCTTTCAAAGATCAGATCCACAGGAGTATCCGCTACAATGGATTACAAAGGACGATCAATGAAAGCCCAGATGAAAGATGCCAATCGTGAAAATGCCCGTTACGCAATTATTGTAGGCGATCATGAACTGGAGTCAGGCAAATTTACTTTTCGGGATATGGCTGACAGTGAAGAAGAAGCACTACCCTTTCAGGAGATATTGAAGCTTCTTGAGAAAGAAAAGCATTAGTCGGGCTGCCAAATTTTGCAGCATTCAGATTGCTGAATCCGCCTGTCGTGAGTAGCAAGTGGATAGCCTGAGAGCAATGAAGAAGCAGTAATAAGTCGGTCTGCCGGATCACCGTGAAATGCATCCGGCAATAGTCGCTGGGCGACGACTAGATCGATATCCGCCGGTAACATAGTTACTATTTGAGGATCAGTTGCTGCAAATATCCAGGATCTGAAGTCAGGTTTCAATTCAATTCGTCCTTTACGTTCAAGCATTTCTGTTTCCCACACACTAACCCACGAAATGGTTAACTCTTTCTTTGCAGCCTTCCGGTCAAGGGCATCGCGTTCAGAAGTTGAGAGATTACCATCACCTAAAAGCCACCATAACCAAATGTGGGTATCGAGGATAATCATTCAGGATCGGGCTCATTCATCTGAACGGCGTGATTCCAATCCGGGCCCTTATAACCCTCAAAGCCAGAATCTTCCGGGGATAAATCTCCTGCCGACCCACTCCCTTGCAGATTCTTCCAGGGGGCAGAACCCGTTTCTTGCTCAGTACTGAGTTCTTTTTCGAGCATTCTGTTAAAAAGCTCTTTTAACGTTATTCCCTCCTCTATAGCCTGCTTTTTGGCCTTTTTCATTAATTGATCCGGTATGTCTATTGTTGTTCGCATAAAAACATATTCTCATATTTATGTTTCAATATCAAGTAACTTTTTCCAGTTTACCCAATTCATTTTAGCAGATATCTGAGATAAAGGAAACCATCAGGCAGCTGAGAGCTAAAAACATTAAACCCCTTAATGTGAAGAGAATAATTATCAATCAATGACTCCGAGATAATCACTCAATCGTCCCGGCTCGTCATTTTCTTCTTCGGATTGATCTGATCCTTCCGTATCGGTACCGTCGCTCTCTTCTTCATCCTCTTTTTGATCAATTTTATCCCACTTTTTCAATAAATACTGAACAGCCTTGTCAGTGTTTTCATGGAAATGGGTCCCGCCTAGTTTTCTTGCCAGGCCTGAACGCATCAACGGTTTTTTTGCCGGTGTTTTCAATCCTCCAAAATGGAGTTCAATATCCCAGTCAGAAAGTGTTTCTGCTACTGATTGAAGCGCATCTATAGCAGTCGTATCAAGGTCATTGATACTTTTAGCATCGATTACCACTGCACGGATTTTTTTACTCTTCTCCTCACTTTTTTGAATAATAAAATCTTTGATAAACTCTGCATTATTGAAAGAAAGTGATGTATCAAAGCGTAGTATCAGGATTTCCTCAATTGGAGTGGCTGACGGATTTTTCGACATGTCTCTGAATGTCCTGGATCCCTGAACATGGCCCAGTACTGCTACATTAGGCCTGCTTGAGCGATAGAGAACCGCTACGAGTGATGCACCGATTCCCATCAAAATACCTTCCTGAATACCAATTAGAAGCACGCTTAAGAACGTGAAAATTGCAATGTAGGCATCAATCGGCTTTGTTTTGAACAGATATTCCAATTCGTCAATATCGAGCAGAGACAGCGTAGCTACTATAATAATAGACGCAAGTGCCGGTATGGGAATGTAGAAAAAAAGTGGTGTCAGGAATAGAAGCGTTAACCCAATCACACCTGCACAAACAACATTCGAGAGGGCCGTCTGTGCCCCACTCTGATCATTCACAGCTGTGCGCGAAAAGCTGCCTGAAATGGGCGGGCTTTGAAAAAAACTGCCGAGAAAATTGGCTATACCTATAGCAAAAAACTCTCGATTTGGGTTCAGCGGATATTTATACTTGTTGGCAAATGTTTTGCCTAGCGACATCACAGACATGAGCTGAATCAAAACTAGTGTAATGGCCGTAGGCAGCAGTGCTCTTAAGTCACCGAATGACAAATCGTGCAAACGAAACGATGGAAGCCCGGACGGGATGCTGCCTATCAGATCAACCCCATAATCATCAAGGTTAAAGAACCAGACGGCTGCTCCTCCAGCTGACAAAAGTAAGAGAGCCCTGGGAAACATCGGCTTAATTTTCTTAATAAGTACCAGTAAAATGATGCCTGTGAAACCGATACCAAGCGCCCACATGTTTACCGCTTCAAGATTGCTCCAGGCATCTACTGCAAGTACCCAAATATACTGTGACCGCTCCAGGTCAAACCCCAGCAAATTGCCCACCTGGCTAAAACCAATGATTAGCGGAGCTGCTGCTGTAAATCCGTAAATCACAGGCTTAGAGAGAAGATTTACCAGGAATCCCATTCTCAATAGAGACAGGCTCATGTGAATAAGACCCGTAAACATGGTCAGAAGCAGAACCAGTGAGACGTATTGATCGGTTCCGGGTGTCGCAATCAAGCTCGCACCAGACGCAATGATAATCATATCTGTTGCCACTATTCCCAATGCGATATGCCGGGATGTCCCAAAAAGCGGATAAAGGAGCAGCGGGATTAAGGAGCCGTAAAGCCCATAAACAGGAGAGAGTCCGGCTATAACGGCGTAGGCCATCAGCTGTGGCACAGATATAAAGCCTACGGTGAGGCCCGCTATCAGATCTTTCTGAAATTTTTTGCCATTATAATCCGGCAGCCACCGCAGGATGACAAATTGAGATTTGAAACGGTCAAACAGAGAATTCAGATTCATAGATGTGAATATCGTTCTGTATGAGCAATAAAGTTAAGTACGTTTTGGGATTTATAACATCAGTCACAATTTCAAAATCAAGTCTGCCTTAAATAAACCATGCCTGTATTTATGGTATTCAATTTAATGAATATTTCTCCTTTACTTCATTGATATCAGACTTTTCACCAATCAGCGAGAGACGGTCACCTTCTTTGATTTCAGTTTTTCCGTGGGCATAGATAATTTTCTCACCTCGTTTTACAATCGTAATAAGCGTGCTGCCCGGCAGACTGATATCCTTCACTCGTTTATCAATCATCTCCTTCGTAGGATCATCATCGCTGATGGTCATATTTATGAATCGCTCATCACGCAGCAGAATTTCACGCAGCTCGGCTTCATCTTTTGCATTCAGCCATCGCTCTTTAAAATCGATGACATCGATCATTTCTGCCAGGTGAGCCAGAATTCTTAAATGCTGACCCGATCGTTCCGCCGAGCTCATTATATAGATGAGACTATTCAGTTCCTCATCAAGATCTTTCTGATTGCTTTCAAGATTAACCTTGTCGAATGGCAGTCCATCTTTAATTCGGATCAGTGCTACTTCGGTATCCACATCCTCTTCTACCCTCACGTGTTTGATGGCGCACGCATTACCCACCGGAATGATCCCTTCGCGGTAATCTTCAAGAAAGAGCGAATAAATTTTATCCGCGGAAATATCAACCCGCTCAGCGAGTGCTGTACTCACCGTTTTTGTGATGTCATCAATTTCCAGATCGTGTGACAGGTCCAATACCAGTGCACGGCCAATTGCTTTTTCATACGGATCCTCTTTCCTAAGGCCTTTTTCGCGCATGATCCCTCTCATTTCGCGCTCAAGCCCTTCATGCTGGTATTTACCAAGCCTTGCGTGAACGTGATAGATGGCACCTTCTCGTTCAACTTTGTCCTTGGAGTAGCTGAAGTACCACACAACGCTGACGGCAGCAATAGCGATGGTAAATATGATTGATAAAAGCCCCATTTCAGCAATTAGAAAGAGACTGATAAAGAATCCCGCGATTTGCATCCAGGGGTACCAGGGGGACCTGAATCCGGGATCATATCCTTCAATCTTGCTTTCGCGCATCACTATTACGGAAATGTTGAGGATACCGAACAGCAGAAGCTGAAAAGCACTTGCCAGCTTCGCGACAGATTCAACGTTAAACGCAACCAGCAGAAATATCATAATGATGGTTGTTGCCACTGTTGCGATAGTGGGTGTTCCAAAACGCCCCAGTTTAGAAAAATAGGTTGGAATCAGTTCATCGCGCGCCATGGCAAGCGGATACCGGGCTGCCGACATAATACCGGCATTGGCTGTGGAAGCAAATGCTGCAATAGCAGCAATCACCACAAGAATGAGTCCTGCCTCCCCCGGAAGCCAGGTAAGAAACTGTTCTCCTGCAGTAGCAACCGGTGTGAGGTCGGCGTGAAGTGCATCCGGTTCAAGCAGCATAACCATGATAAAAACACCCACCACGTAAATAAATGTTGCTGTGGCAAGCGATAGCATCATTCCCAGAGGAATATTCCGGTCGGGATTCTGCACCTCCTCCGACACGCTGGCAACTTTCGTCAGACCCGCATATGATACGAATACAAATCCGATTGTTGCGAAAAACCCCTGGGGACCAAATTGAAAGAAAGGTGAAAATTCCTCACGAACAACATCAAAAAAGTCTACGTTAAATACTGCAAACGTTCCCTGGATTACGTAAAAGAACAATATGCTAACAAGGGTAGCAACCATTACGTTTTGAAGCCAGCTGCTCTCTTTTGCTCCAACAACATTTGTAATCCCAAAAATAATGGTAAGTGCAATTGCCACCGGCGTAATCGGGAGGTCAATAAAAATGGCGATATACGCACCCATTCCAATTAACGCAAATGCGCTTTTAAAGATCAGGGCCAACCACGACCCGATCCCTCCTACTGTTCCAAACAGCGGACCCAGACTACGGTCAATAAAATAGTAGGCCCCACCGGCTCGTGGCATTGCGGTAGAGAGTTCTGCCACACTAAACATCGCCGGTAATATGAGAATCCCTGCTACAAAATAGGCCAGAATGACCGAGGGGCCTGTTTGAGCCGCTGCCAGTCCTGGCAGAAGGAAAAATCCGGAACTGAACATAGCCCCGGTGCTTATTGCGTATACATCAAATAGTTTTAGCTCTTTTTTAAGTCGCTTGTGCTGCTTCAATTATTGATTGTTGGATTTAGAAATTTTATGCCCCGAGAATTCGCGCTGGCTTTATAGTATCAACAATCGGAGACGAAGTAACTAATAAATTCTGATTTTGCTACGTGTTGAAAATAACGACCGGACAGGGTGATAACTGTAAAATATTTTCAACCCTGGGTCCCAGGTAGAGGCGGTTTGATCCCGGTCGCACATTCGTACCAACTATAATTAAGTCAATTTGGTTGGTCTCTGCAATTTCGGCAATCGTATCTTCCGGGTTTTGACCATTTACAACCATCGACTCCGTCTTGACCCCATAGGCTTCACCGAGCTTTTTAAGTTCATCAACCGCTTCCTGTGCGAAGAGATTTTTATTCTGGACATACATTTGATTTGTGTCGTAAACGGGGCGAAGTTCGTTAGTAACTACGTTCATAGCCAGAACTTCTTTGTCCTTATCGGATTTGGCAATGAAGAATCCCAGCTCTGCAGCATGACGCGAGGCCAGGCTGCCATTTGTTGGAACCATAATTCGCTGTGGCGTCCAGTTTTCCGAAATATCTGCTGCCTGCACAATGAGGGTTGGACATGGTGACATTCGTACCAGGTAATCAACTATCGGGCTAAAGAGATGATCGGAATTGATACTTCTATCGGTGGCGCCAATAACAAGCAGGTCATAATTTTTTTTAGATTCATCAATGATCGCATCGCCGGGTTTATCACTCACAACGGCCTTTACGACCAGTTCATTAAGATTGAAATAACCTGAAAGTTTATTTAAATAAGCTTCTGCGTTCGTCTTTTTACTGCTCTCCTGAACCACAGTCATCAACGTGAGTGATAGCTCCGTCCCCTGCCCTTTCAGCTCCAGTATTTGTGCTTCAATTGATTGTAGGTCGCCGCTGTCCACAGTTTCTGCATCTTTCAGCCGAACAGGTAGAAGAACCCGGTGAATGTCGGCTACCATGCTGTCGGCTTCAAGCTCTTCTTTCTTCAAGCGCTTTTGCTCATCTTCTCCAATAGAAACACGCTTGAGGACATACCGAAGGGCAAACGGTGCCATGAGCGATGTTGCAATCGCCATCACGACAACAATTGAAAACATATCCTGGCTGAGAATCCCAAGACGAAGACCAATCGTTGCAATAATAATTTCCATCGCTCCACGTGCATTCAGCCCCGCCCCAAAACTTAGAGACGTCCAATGATCTTTGCCTCCAATGAACCGCGCCCCGGTATAGGTACCAATTACCTTTCCGAGTGTCGCAATGCCGATTACAATCAGTGTAATCACGATTAAGGTTGGATCGAACAGGTTCAGGATATTCACCTTTAAACCGGCAACAGCAAAGAATATCGGGGCAAAAATTCCCAGTGCTATACTTTCAAGTTTGTTGATCACATCTTCAGGCAATCGTGGCATCATCCCAAAAAGAATACCCATGACGAAGGCGCCAAGAATTGCCTCAAGATTGAGGAGCTGGGTGATGGCCCCCCAGAGAAAAACGAGAACAATCACTAGAGAGAGGATTCTGTCTGAGCTGATCACCTCGTCCTGAACGTAGGTAAGTAGCTTGCGAACCAGCCAGCGGCCCAATGTAAAACTGATTACCAGAAATGCCAGTACACTCCCTACCGTTGTTAACACCGTTCCTGTCGTAACAGCATCTCCGGCGGCAATACCTGCAACAATCGATAATAAAATCCACCCTATCGTATCATCGCTCATACCCGCCGCAAGAATAGTCTGACCTATATCACGGCGCATAAGGTTCATATCCATCAATACCTTTGCAATGACAGGTATCGCGGAAATTGACATAGCTGTAGCTACAAAGAGGGCAAACACAAGCCGTTCATCAGAATCAGCGAGCAGAAATTCGGGAAGGTACATCCCCAGGAAAAACCCTGTCAGAAAAGTCGTGGTAATACCGCCAAGCGATACGCTAATGGCTGTTTTTGCATGATGCTTTATCAGCCTGATATCAGTTTCGAGTCCTGTAATCAGCAGCAGAAACATTGCACCTAGCAGGCTAATTACTTCCAGCAGGTATCCCTGCACAGGTGTTTGCGGTATAATGAGTTCACCAAAAGCGGGAAATACACCTGACAGCAAAGAGGGGCCTAAGATGATCCCGGCCAGAATTTCACCTATTACCGCAGGCTGTCCGAGCCGTGTTGAAATTTCACCGCAAGCTCTTGCAGCCAGAAGCAATACAGCTACCTGTAAAACAAGCAGAAATATGTCATGATGTGGGGCAGCTGAAAATACGTCCATTAGTGATCAAATCTTTATTTGAAAAGTAGATGAAGTTTTTGTCTGTCTGGCGTGCTCGAAATTATTACACCCAAATTTTGACGATGAATATAACAGTAATTATATAAACTCATTTTCCATTCCCTCTTAGATCAAATATAATGGCGGAGTAAAAATGTACTCTCTCTCGATGCGTGTATGGCTGATGCTTCAAACTGATCTCCAAACCAGTTATGTGAGCTTGTATGAAATTTGCTATGAGACTTTTAAACGGTAAACTAACAGGCAGGCGATCGATATAAAAACGGGTTTTACGGTCACCTTTTTCATCCTTTTGCACCAACTTTTAGAACCAGACCTTTGTACTTATCCAGTCGCGTTTTATAGTATTTCTGATTCTATCATTGATTCTGATGGATTTCAGCCTGTGATTATGTAGGCGGCCGCAAATCTGGCATTCTCTTTAATTTTGCAACCAACCCCCGGCACAAGAATAGGTACCCGAATTGCGGAATCTGATTTACCTTTTTCAGATACAATTGTATTGATCATCAGCCCCGCCTCTACAGCATGTGGATGAGGGGTAATGATCACCGAAGCACCATTTTCAACATCGATTTTCTCGTTACAGATAGCGAGATAGGTTCCGCCCGCAAGATTCCACCACCCATAAGAGTCATCATCGTCTTTTTTCACCGGCTCCAGTTTATTTGTTGACGCAGGCTTATATTCACTTCCGCCAAAATCGAGCGATCCGGAGGAATCGTATTCGTGTATTGCTGAGACGGTCAGATCAAGACGATACTCCTGAAGCTGCGTATCCTGATGTATTATATTTTGAACGGATTTAATTAGTTCATTCGAAGGTGAAAGTGCCATAGTATTTTATTTAACTGATTTGTTATTTATTAAAATATTTTCTTCTTATCTGTCTTTAAAACGATTTTAACCCCTTTTTCCATTCGATATCAGGCCGTTCTTCAGCCGGCAACTGTGGATAAATCGTCTAGTGATTGCGGGCTCATGTATTCGTGCTGAAACTCCCGGATCCAGATTTTGCCTGTCTTTCTTTTCTCTTCAGTCGACGAAAATCTGTAAACATACAGCCGGGCTCTGATATAGTTCGGAGCTTTCTCATTAAATGGATTTCTTTTCAGCAGGGAAGTCACGTATCTCTGATTTTGTAACAGCTTCACAACAAGATTAACAAACCACGGACATGAGCGCACATCCTTCATTGCTGCAAACCACATTTGCCAGTCGAGCCTCAGATGATAAGGTGCAATCTGGGGCGGCGTTCGCTCAGTGATACCGGGTTTTCCTTTAAACTCATACTCTTTCCATTCAGTTGAGTCCTTGATTGTCTCATCCGTTGTACCCTCAACAACGATTTCACGCCGTTCTTTGGTGACAGATCCGAACGCACCATAAGTATTCACAAGATGCAGATTGTTGAAACTGGCGTTCATACGCTGTCCGGGAGAGATCATATTTTTTACCGGATCAATGCTCAGGTAAATGACAACGGCCGCAAGGGCTGCAGTCAGTCCCTGAAACGCTAATGGTGTTAATAATTCTTCTGGCGGACTAAACTGAAGAAATTGATGAAAGAAACCATCGTTAAACCCGCTGAAAGCAAGTAACAAGGTGAGCCAGTTCAGCCAGGCGTAGTTTCCGCTGATAATGAGGTAGCCCTGGCTCAGGACAATCAGTGCTGCTGCATAAGATGCAATAGGCTGAGGAGCAAAGAGCAGCCAGATGACTCCCAGCTGAACCACATGATTGGAGAACGTTTCAAATTTGTGCATCCACTCAGGAAGGTTATGAAATGTTCGGCTCAGCGGGTTAGGCTGTGGTTGTGTTTCGTGGTGATAGTTGAGGCAGGTAAGGTCCCGCCAGCATGAGTCGCCGCGCATTTTTATTAGACCGGCTCCAAATTCGACCCTGAACACGAGCCATCGAAGTAGAAAGATCATGATCAGTGGCGATGCATAGTGGAGTGGCCCCAAAAAGATGGCGTAAAAACCTGCTTCCAGCAGCAGTGATTCCCAGCCATATCCATAAAATATTTGCCCTGCGTTTACAATTGACATATAAAGAGCCCAGAGCAAAAACCATATGAGCATCGATACCCAAAGCGGGCCTGCATCAGAAATACCACTTAGGGCCAGCAGTGAAAGAAAAATTCCGGAACCGGCAACCCATCCAAAAAATCTGTCAGAGTAATGAAATTGGAAAAGACCCGGAAACTGTCTAAACGTCGTTTGTCCTAGAAATCTCTGGGTCGGAAGTAAGCCATTTTCGCCAAGAAGTGGCCTGAATTGATTGAATGCTACGAGAAATGCCATCAGGTAAATAAATCCCAGTCCACGCTGTATGATAAAGCGGCTGAACCAATAGTCTGCTTGGTATAATCCCTCAAACATCCCTTTTTATCTAAATTAAATGTCGGTGCCTGAATCAAAAAATGTCACATAGCTAAAATAGCATCTACTCTAACCCTATGCTTAACAACGATTTTTTATGGATTCAGATTCCATAATATTTAACTATTGGGAGTTCATAAACTCATTTAAGGCATCTCCGCAAGCATCGATTTCTTCTGTTGTATTGTAGTAGTGGGGAGAAATCCTGACAATTGAATTTATCTGTTTGGCATCCATGTCAATCACACTCGTCGAACGTGACGCAGAACTGGTATTGATACCTTGATTTCTTAACGCCTGAACAGCGTTGACTGCTTCCACATCGTGCAGCGCTGCTGACACAATCGCACACATTTTTGATCCGCTATCGATAATTTGTACACCATCAATTTCACTAAATATTTTCCGGGCATAATCCGCCAGGTATGAACTTCGGTGTGATATTTTTTCCATTCCAATACTTTGGGAATACTCTGCGGCTTTGCCCATGCCAAGCTGCAGGGCAACCGGGAACTCCCAGTTTTCAAACCTTTTTGCGCTATCTGAAAGTCTGAAATTGTTGGGTTCTGTCCACTCAGCGCCGTGGGTATCAGGATACAGCGGACTTCTGCCTTCCTGAATCATTCTGTCTGATACATATAAAAATCCAATTCCCCGGGGTCCCCGCAAGAACTTTCGTGAGGTAGCAGCGAGAAAATCGCATTTGAGCTCTGACAGGTCAATTTCAATCTGTCCCACCGCCTGGCATCCGTCAAGGAGTAATGGAACTTCTTTACTATAACAAATCTCTCCAATAGATTTTGCATCCTGAACGAGTCCGGAGTGTGTGGGTATCCAGCTCATGAGCATAAGTTTTGGCCGGTATTGATTGATCAGGCGCCTCACTGATTCCGGATCAGCGCCACCCTCAGGAAGATCGCCCGCCCTGATAACCTCAACGCCAAACCGTTTTGCCAGATTTAGCAGCATGATCTGATTAGAAGAATAGTCCACCGACGTCGTGATTATAGTATCACCCTGCTCAAAATCGAATGCACTTAGCGCCTGAGATATTGCTACGGTGGCATTGCCCACCATGGCAATATTAGCTGACCTCGTTCCCACAAGTTCGGCAACAGCATGATACGCCTTATCAATTTTTGATGATACTGCATCTCCGGCCTCATAACCTCCGATCCTCGTTTCCAAGTCTAAATGATCCTTTATAGCGTCAATCACTGGCCGGGGCATTAGTGCAGCACCCGCATTATTGAGGTGACACCTCTGGTCGCTGCCAGGTGTTTCGTCACGCCACTTCTGTATTTCTTCAGCCATAACCGGGTAAGCATCTTCCATTACTTGTGAAATTGGTTCTTTTTTCTGTTTTAAAAATGCATTGGATCTGTACCAACTTCCAACAAACTTCAATGCAATTAACCGGCTTTAAGAGAGGGTGTATAAAATTGAACTTTGCGTTACTACCCGTCTGCACGCAGCTTGTTCTTACTGAAGACTGACGACTGACGGGTTAAGCGGCACCCATCAGCGGGCACCAAAAGGATTTCCTGGAAAAAACCAACCCACAGATGGGTATTTTAAACCCCTTTGTAAAAAAGTAATCTGCTCACTTATTCCCGATTCAATTTGGCCTCAACATAGGTGTAATACAGCTCTGTTTGTCCTTCAAACCCTGATCGGGTTCCGAACATTAACCATAGTGCCCCGCCGTCATCAGTTGTTGCCGTTGTATGTGCCGGTTCGGATTCCAGCTCTTTTAATTCATACTCATACCCATCTTCGCATTCACGGCTGTTAGCGATATTTCCCATCTGTACATTTTCGTACCATTGTGCCGGTTCAGACATCTGTTGAGTGTTTAACAGATAGAATCCATTTTCAACAATTGCCTCCGGCCTGATGGTGCTCGCATCTGCAATCACTCGTACGGCTTCACCGGGTGGCCCTCCAATACCAAAGCATCCTGATGGAACCGAAGTGGCAAATCGAATTCGAAATTGAACATCGTAGGTCACATTCGGTTCTAGTCCAATAATCTGTCGTCTGAACATCATTTTAACATCGTCGCTTTGATTCACTGCGCTGATATAAAGGGCACGGTCGTCTGTGTTAAGAGGTTCCGGAAGCAGGTTATACCCAGACTGAAGCTCCATTCCGTCTTCATTATCAACATTATAATTCGTAAAAAAAGCATCCCATTCGAACTGCGATTCCCTGAAGTTAAATTCGAATACAGCATCCGCACTCGAAGAATCTGAATCTGAGACATTACATCCTGATATGGATAAAATTATAATTAAAAGTGTGATATAATTGATCATTCTACTCACTTTGATGTTATGAAGAGTAATTCCCATACCATGGTTTTTTTATTATTGAGTATACTTTGAAATACACATCATGTGAAATTATTACGTTAGGAATAGGTGATCATTGTATGTTGAATCTTCTAATTAGACTCTTTAGCCAATATATCATCTAGCTTCGTAACTTTGATATAAAAATGATATATGAACCTGTAACTCTCTGAACATGTTGCAATTATATAAGACAAAAATAAAACGAACCGGTATTTAAATGGAAAAGACAGTTATTGTTACAGGAGCCTCTAATGGCATCGGAAAAGGAATTGCAACTGCGTTTGCTGAGAAAGACTACAATGTGTTAATAGCTGATATTGATGTTGAAAACGGTAACAAACTTCAAAAGAAATTAGAAGAAGAAAATTACAGTGCCGCTTTTGTAGAATGCGATGTCTCCGACTCAGATTCTATTACCGGGCTTATCCATGAAGCGGTTAAAGTTTACGGGCGAATAGACATTCTAATCAACAATGCGGGGCTCTCGGAGTTTACGCCGCCGGAAGAGCTAACGGTTGAGAAATGGGATCTTATCCTTAATACAAACCTGAGGAGCAGTTTTTTACTGACAAAGGCAGCGGCTGAAGAGATGAAAAAGCAGGATGGAGGATCGGTTGTTAATATTGCCTCCACCCGGGCCCTGATGTCAGAACCCAATTCTGAGGCATACGCTGCTTCCAAAGGCGGCTTGCTCGCTCTCACTCATGCAATGGCTATGTCCTATGCCGATTACCACATCACCGTAAACTGCATTAGTCCCGGTTGGATTAAAACAGAGAATTACGAAGAACTACGAGATATTGATCACAAACAACATCCTTCCAAACGAGTAGGAAAACCCGGAGACATCGCCCGCGCCTGCCTGTTTCTTACCCGGCCGGATAATGATTTCATCAACGGAGAAAACCTTGTGATTGATGGAGGCATGACCCGTAAGATGATTTACAAGCACTGATCTTATTCTGAAGTATTTCAAACATCCCGTTTCATCGTAACTTCATATGGCAGAAGCATTTTTATATAAACACCAATCAAGATTACTGCCATGCTTCTGATCAACTATCTTCTGCTTTTCGCCTATTTCTTATTCCCAATTCAAACAGATCAAGCCGTACACTCTGTCTCATCTCCATCGGGAAATCATACGGTTACTGTTGAACTAACAGACGGTATTCCCTCGTATTCTATTACCCGGGGAGATCTCACTGTCGTAGAGAAATCCGCTCTTGGATTTGAGCTTCGGGAAGAACCTGATTTAACCGGGCCATTTAATATTTCCGATTATGAAATAACCTCATTTGATAACACATGGACACAGGTTTGGGGTGAGAAAAAAGAGATTCGCAATCATTACAATCAGCTCAAAATATATCTTGATGAAGCTGATAGCCTGAACAGAGAATTAACCCTGGTGTTCAGAGTTTTTGATGACGGGGTTGGCTTTCGCTACGAATTCCCGGAACAGCCAAACCTTCGTTCATTTCAGATTATGGACGAACTAACTGAATTTAACCTTACCGGAGATCACACCGCGTGGTGGATTGGCGCCTACCAGTGGAACCGGTTTGAATATCTGACTAATGAGACGCCTTTATCAGAGGCGGATACCGTTCACACGCCACTCACCATGAAAACTGATGATGATCTCTATCTTAGTATCCATGAGGCGGCACTCGTGAACTATTCGACCATGACCCTGGAGCGTACAGAAGGCAACCGGCTTGAGGCTAATCTTATGCCATGGTATGATGGGGTTAGGGTACGAACTCAGGCTCCATCGGTGACACCCTGGAGAACGATTCAAATTTCAGACACACCGGGCGGCCTCATTACTTCTTACCTTATATTGAACCTTAATGAGCCCAATGAACTTGAAGATACTTCGTGGATCGACCCGGGAAAATATGTTGGAATCTGGTGGGAAATGCATATTGATAAATCTACCTGGGGACCCGGCCCTAAACATGGTGCAACCACAGAAAATACGAAACGATATATCGATTTTGCCGCTGAACATGGTTTCGATCATGTATTGGTTGAGGGGTGGAACAAAGGATGGGATGAAAACTGGGCTGAAAGCGGAGCAGTATTCAGCTTTACAGAACCGATGGAGGATTTTGACCTTGAAGAACTAGCCGATTACGCACTGCAGAATGGTGTCAGGCTAATGGGCCATCACGAAAACTCAGCAACTATTGAGCATTACGAAGAACAGGTGGAAGATGGGTTTGAACTTTATAATGAATTAGGTGTCAGAGCAGTCAAAACCGGGTATGTAGGTCATGGCCAGGAAGTATTCTGGACTGATGAAGATGGGAACAAACATTACGAGTGGCACCATGGTCAGCATATGGTAAATCACCACCAGCGTATTGTAGAATTGGCTGCTGACTATAATATTATGCTGAATGTACATGAGGGCTTGAAGGATACCGGGCTGAGACGAACCTGGCCCAACCTGATGACCCGCGAAGTAGCACGCGGTCAGGAGTATAATGCGTGGGGAGATAATTACGGGAATCCACTCGATCACGTGCTATATGTGCCGTTCACGCGTAGCCTTGCCGGTCCTTTTGATTACACGCCTGGAATAGTAAACCTGCTGTTTGAAGAGTACAAACCAAACAACCGGGTCAACCACACCCTTGCAAAGGAGCTGGCTCTCTATGTCGTGATTTACAGTCCGCTCCAGATGGCTGCTGATCTGCCTGAACACTATGAAGAGCGGCCTGAACCGTTTCAGTTCATCAAAGATGTGCCGGCTGACTGGGAAGATACCCGTGTCCTTAATGCTGAAATCGGCAGGTATATCACCACGGTTCGCAAAGACCGGAATAGCGACGACTGGTATCTTGGCAGCATGACAGATGAGAACGCACGTCAGTTTGAAATCAATCTTACTTTTCTCGACAGCGATACAAGATATGTTGCAGAGATTTACCGAGATTCTGATGATGCCGACTGGGAATCAAATCCATACGGATTTGTAACAGAGTCGAAAGAGGTATCATCAGACGATCGGCTGTTACTTAATCTTGCGCCCGGTGGCGGCCAGGCCATTCGTTTCAGAGCGTTGAATAAATAACCGGATCCAGACAAAATCTGGCAGTTAATTAATTTCCTTTAGTGCCGATAAGGAGTTTATAGGATTATTTAATGATAACCGCCAGATCTTCCCGATATGGAGAAACCAACGCTGCTGATTGTTGATGACGAGGTAACGATACACGTTATTGTTAAGGCTTTTTTAAGCAATTTGTATAACCTGCGATCGGCATCCAATGCCCAGGAAGCAATAGATATACTAAGCCAGGAGCCGGTAAATATAATGTTGCTTGATATTCAGATGCCTGATCTTTCTGGTCTCGAATTACTAGAATCTCTAATGCTCGACTCTGCACTTCGTGATATTCCTGTCATTATCTTTACAGAAAAAGTAACCGAAAAGAATAAGAAGAAAGCACTTGAGCTTGGCGCTGAAGCTTTTATCGGCAAAGATACTTTTTCAACAGATCTTGGCAAACAGAATCTTTTGAAACGTATCCGTAAAAGTTTAAAAAAGGCTCAAGAACCAGCTCCTAAAAAACCTGATCAAAAGAGAAAGAGCATAGAAGTTATAAAACGGCTGGTAGATGATGTGAAAGAGAATGATTTTTTCCATGCCTCCCGGCGTCTGGGCTCAAATATAAAACGAAATTTTAATATCGATTATATCTCATTTTGGTCAATTGAGTATGAGGATCCAAATCTGCTGATGTTTATGGGCGGTGGTCATCCGGAAGATTTGGAAATTGAGAAGATAAAAACAACGAGTGCTTATAATGCTCTAAAAAATAAAAGAGAGCCTTATTTGATAAACAATACTGTCTCTGAAAAAAAAGGGCTTTATTCTGGAGCAACAGTCAAGAATAGTCTGAGCTCAGAAATCGGTATACCCTTATTTAAAATAAGCCGTCGAAAACTAACCAAAAACAAAATGTCGATTCCGGGTGATACGCCGATTTTTGGTTTTGTTATCCTTAAACGAAATCGTGTTTTTACTACGGATGATTTTACAATCCTGGTTAGAACAATTCAGTATTGCGGCACGCTTCTTTGGGGGCTATATGAGTTACTTCACGTTAAGAAATACAATAACAAGTCAGAACAATTGAGCCGGCCTAAAAAGCATTCAAATTTTAAACGAATGTCATTTTTTGGATTCTGATCGCGTTTATAACCGCCAGAAGTGCTACACCGACGTCTGCGAAAACAGCCTCCCAAAGAGATGCCATACCGGCTGCGCCTAATAGCAGCACAAGTACTTTAATACCCAGTGCCAGACCGATATTTTGCCATACAATGATTCTCGTCGCTTTTGATATTCGAATCGCCGTCGCAATTTTTGATGGCTGATCGGTTTGAATGACAACGTCGGCCGTTTCAATTGCAACATCGCTTCCCATCGCTCCCATCGCAATTCCCACATCACTAAGTGCCAGAACCGGTGCATCGTTAATACCGTCTCCCGCATAGGCCGTTATACCCGGATAGTTCTTTTTGATCTCTTCCAGCTTATCTGCTTTTTCATCCGGAAGCAGATTCCCGTATACCTCATCAATACCGATCTCATAGCCCACCTGCTCTGCAATTTCCGGTCGATCCCCGCTCAGCATTACAGTCCGTTCAACGCCAAGTTTTTTTAGTTGCTTGATGGCGTCGGAAGCATCGGCTTTCAACCGATCGGACAGAGTAATAGTACCCGCATGTTCTCCCCCGATTGCAAAATGAATAACTGACTCATCCGACCGACCATTTTGTGCATGGCCGTTCAGATCGACACCTTCCTTTCTCATTAATTTTTCTGAGCCGATTACTACTGATTTTCCGTTCACTAACGCTTTTACGCCAAAACCGGGCAGCTCCTGCTGATTAGTAACATCGGGAAAGGTATTCACATCCTTTCCTACCGCTTCGACGATCGCTTTGGCTACTGGATGAGTAGAAGACTTTTCAACAGCATTAAGCAGCGCCAATTTTTCATCATGGTTATTTCCGTTCAAATCAACATTTGTAACAGAGTAACGACCTTCTGTGAGTGTACCTGTTTTATCAAAAACGACAGTTTTTACCGAAGTCAGCGCATCCAGAAAGTTGGATCCTTTCACGAGTATTCCATTTTTCGATGACGCTCCAATGCCGCCAAAATAGCCAAGCGGAATGGAAATCATCAGTGCGCACGGACATGAAATCACCAGGAAAACAAGGCCGCGATACAGCCACTCATCAAAAATGTAGGGAGTAACGAACAAGGCAGGAAGTGCAACCAGTAGTGCTGCTAAACCCACGACTCCCGGCGTGTATATCTTGGCGAACCTTCTGATAAACAGTTCTGTCTTTGCTTTTCGGGATGATGCATCCTGTACCATTTTCAGGATCCTGGAAATCGAGCTGTTTTTGTATGACTTCGTAACCTCAATGTCCACAACCCTGTTCTGATTCACCATGCCGCTCAGTACGGTATCCCCTTCTGAAAAGTGTCTTGGTTTGCTTTCACCCGTCAGAGCAGACGTATCAAAGCCACCACCTTCAGAAACCAGTTCACCATCAAGTGGCACCCGCTCGCCCGGCCTCACCCGAATCTGTTCACCCACTGATATTGATTCTGGATGAACTGTCGTCACCTGTCCGTCACGCAGCAGATGAGCGGTCTCGGGGCGAACATCCAGCAACGACTTGATATTTGCCCTTGCTTTTTGAACTGCCCGCTGCTGAAAGAGTTCACCTACCGAATAGAAAAGCATAACAGCTACGCCCTCAGCATATTCGCCGATGAAAAACGCTCCCATTGTGGCAATTCCCATCAAAAAGAATTCGGTAAACAGGTTGCCGCTTAATGCGTTTTTGAGACCCTGTTGAAGCACCGGTAGCCCCACCGGCATGTAGGCTATAAGATACCAGATCAGCTTAACCGGGCCCGAAAACCAGCCGGCCTGCAGAAGATGTTGAATCGCCAGTCCGGCAAAGAGAAGCAAAGCGCTTAGTATTGAAGCACGGTATTCTGTAAGATATACAGACGATTCTGTCTTTTCTTGCGGCGTACACGAACCGCATGAGTCGCAGCTGACTTCTCCATTTAAATTCTCAGACATGCTCAATTAGGATCTACGGTTTTGATTTCCATATTCTTCGAAAAAATATGGATTTGTCCCGTGCAACCGTATTGCAAAGATTAGCTTGAACAGTCGGGGCAGCGGCCGGTAATCACAAAATTTCCATACGATGGACTGAACCCTTCCGGAAGCTCAACATTGGGAATTGAGAGTTTTTGAAGGCAGAAGGTATTTTCGCAGACTGTACAGTAGAAGTGAGCGTGCATGTCATCCGGGTAGGAGCAGGTGCAGTTCTCAGCACAAAGTCCGTATTTTGTACTGCCGCTTTCATCATAAATCTGATGCACGACGCCATGATCCTGGAATGTTTTCAGCGTACGATAGAGCGTTGTTCTGTCAGAGTTTGAGAAATACTGTTCAAGGTCGGCAAGGCTAATGGCCGTATGTTGGTCTGACAAGTACCGCAATACCCTGAGGCGCATGGCCGTTGGCTGAATGCGGCGTGATTCAAGTCGTTGTTCTGCTCTGTCGGTTGTCATTGGATAATACTAAAATTGACTTATTGACTGTACATAATAATCAGAATTGAGTGCAACTTTCAATGCTTCTCAATTCTCTTTCTTGCCATACCCACCCCCGCCTGGCGTATGCAGGATAAATCGGTCTCCTTTTTCGAGATCAGCACCGTCACGCCACATTAGCTCCTGCCTTCTATTGTCTGCTTTTTCAACCCACTGCCGGCCGGGTTTTGCAGGATCTCCACCTTTCAGGCCAAACGGCGCATTTTTGCGATGCTGAGAAAGAACCGACAGGCTTACCGGCTCCAGAAATGTCAGCTCCCGAACGGTCCCGTTGCCGCCCGTCCACTTACCATCGCCACCTGACTCCTTCCGAATGGCATACCGATCAAGACGAACCGGGTAACGATGCTCCAGAACTTCGGGGTCCGTTGCTCGTGTATTTGTCATGTGCTGATGAACGGCATCCGCTCCGTTAAATTCATCGCCCGCCCCTGTTCCACCACCGACGGTTTCGTAATAGCCAAAATGGTCATTGCCAAAAAGCACATTATTCATTGAACCATAGCTGCAGGCGCTCAGCCCAAACGCTTTCAGCAGCGTATCGGTCAGGCGCTGGCTCGTTTCGATATTACCGCCAACCACGGCCGGGCAATCCGCTGGATCATCAGGAAAAACCGGGTTCAGCATACATTCTGGCAGAATCAAATCGACCGGCTCAAGAAGTCCGTCATTCAGCGGCAGCGGCTCGTCGATCATCAGCCTGAGGATATAGATCACCACGCTGGTCACGATTGACGGATTTGCATTCAGGTTACCATCATTAACGGCCGAGGTTCCTCTGAAGTCGATGCTCATCGAACCATCGGTCACCGTACACTTTACGGCCAGTGTTGAGCCGTCATCAAGTGTTTCCTTCGCACTGTACTCACCATTTGTAAGTTCATTCAGAGTCAGGCGCATCCTGTCTGATGCATACTCTTTCAGGTCGCCCATGTATTTTTTGACCTCTCCCACACCAAATTCACTGGCCATCGATTTTAACTTTTCAGCTCCCCGATGATTGGCAGAAACGGCAGATTGGAGATCTGCCATGTTTTCGTCGATTGAACGAGTTGGCCATTCGGCATCGGTCAGCAGCTGTTTGATGGCGCCCCATCGGAAATCACCTTTGCGGGCCAGGAATGTGGGTGGAATCACAACACCTTCTTCTGACAATTTTGTAGCATTCGGCGGCATCGATCCGGGTCGTTTTCCGCCTATTTCGGCATGATGCGCCCGGCTGGCGACAAACCCGATCCGCTCTCCGTCTACAAAAACAGGTGTGATGACGGTTACATCAGGGAGATGTGATCCGCCAAAGGCCGGGTGGTTTGTTACGATGATGTCGCCTTCTTCGAAGTCATTACTCAACCCTCCAAGGGTTGCGAACCCTTGGAGGGTTTTCTCATTTTTATTCCAATTGATAATCGTCCTCACACACGTTCCCATCGCCCCGAGATGAACCGGTATATGAGGTGCATTTACCACGAGATATCCATCACGATCAAGCAGAGCGCAGGAAAAATCGAGCCGCTCCTTTACGTTCACCGACATCGATGTTTTTCTCAACACCTCGCCCATTTCCTCTGCTACAGAGGCGAACCGGTTGGTGTAAAGCTGAAGATTTACTTCTTCTGATCGGTCGGCTTTGATTGATACTTCAGACTCCAGATTTGTTCGTTTGAACAGCCAGGTTCCATCCTCCAAAAGTTCTCCTGTCCACCCTGGTTCCACAACCGTGGTGCTATGTGCATCAAGAACAAGGGCCGGACCGGTCAATGAAGCACCCGTTTTTAAATCTGACCGATTGTAAACTGCCGCTTCTTCCTCTCTATTTGAGGTGATAAAGATCGTGCTTTCGTTACTGTCTGGCTGATAGCTGGTTAACTTCTCTTTTGTCGACCCTCCGGCATTATAATGAGATTCAGGCTTACTCTCAGAAACACGCACCCGAAGCACTTCCACTTCAATCTCCCTCTCCTCTATCCAGTGCCCGTATGATTGCCTGTAAACTTCTTCAAATCTGTCTGAAATATTCAAACCCTCCGACCAATCGATGGCCACTGAACTATCCTGTCCCTGAAATCGCAAAAATAGCTGCTTTTGTCCCGCTCCGGTCTGTGCATCGTCTACGCCTTGCTCATTCAGACCTATTCGGGCTGATCTCTCAAGTTTATTGAACTCTTCATTTAAAGATCGTTCTACATCATTGAGCGGCTTTAGGATCTGCAGGCTTTCTATCTGCTCGAGCGTTGCCTGCTGCAGGCCATATGCGCTGAGAAGTCCTGCATCAGCCGGCACAAGTACGGTCGCAATGTTCAGTTTTTCAGCAATAGCAGCGGCATGCTGAGCACCGGCTCCGCCAAATGCGACCAGGGAATAGTCAATCGGATCAAACCCTTTTTGCGTAGAAATCTTTTCGATTGCCTGGGCCATTCGCTCATTGGCAATATCCAGAAAACCCGACAGAATCTGGTTCCGGCTTAGTTCTTCGTCCCGGTTTTCATTCACCTTTTTTTGCAGTTCTTCGAACCGCATATCGGCAGCTTCACGATCAATGGAGATATGAAAGTTCGCCCTGTTCAGTCGACCCGACAGCAGATTCACATCGGTAATGGTCAGGGGGCCGCCTCGACCATAACACGCCGGACCGGGATCAGCACCGGCACTTTCCGGACCCACCGTGAGGCTGCGGCCATCGAAGCCGCAAATGGATCCGCCTCCTGCTGCAACCGTCTCGATATCCACTGCAGGAGCAGCAAGAGATGCATCAGCCACGGTGTGTTCATACACGTAATCAATTGAACCATCATAGCGCGACACATCGCTGCTCGTCCCGCCCATGTCAAAAGATATGATCCTGGTTTTTTGCCCCTCATCCAGACCTCCAAGGTTTTGCCGCGAAGCGATCCCCCGGGAGAAACCTTGGAGGTCTTTTTTAACAACTCTCTTCCCTATCGCCGCAGCTCCAATCACTCCCCCGGCCGGACCACTCAGCAGCCCATCCTTAGGCAGATAGTGATTGGCCTCCACCAGGTTACCACCGCTGCTCATAACCCTGAACGAGCTGCCGCTGATAACGTCAGCGATCCTCGAAAGATACCGCTCCATAATGGGGGTCAGATATGCATTGACGTCGGCAGTAACAGCCCGCGGCACAATCTTAATCTCGGGACTCAGGTCAGACGAGCATGAGACATATCTGAATCCCATATCCAGAAGTATCTTTTCAATCACTTTTTCATGGCTGTTGTTTTTATAGCTGTTCATCAGGCAGATCGCCACGGCCTCAACATCATCTTTTATTGGCTTGATGCAGTCTTCAAGATGCTTTTTGTCCAGATCTTTGATGATTTCTCCATCAGCATCCATCCTTTCCCGAGCCTCGATAATCTGAGAATAGAACGGGTCCGATTTCTGAATATCCAGCGAGAAAAGATCGGGACGCTGCTGGTTTTTAATCTTCAGCAGGTCACCAAACCCTTCTGTGATGATAAACAGTGTCTTAGCACCTTTTCTCTCGAGAAGAGCATTCGTGCCTTTTGTTGTAGACAGCCGAAATTCGAGCGGAGGAAAAAAATTATCGGGTGCCGTACGTGTAACCATCCGGGCAGCCAGAATCGGAGCTTCCTCACCGCTCTTGATCTCAAACGCATGAGACTCCTTTCCCGACAGATTAATCTCACGATCCAAGATTATTTGTGATGCAGATGCATCAAAATCCTGGATCTTAAACGATTCTCCTGGATGGTTAAGCAGCGTAAAGTCACAACCCTTAAAAAACCCATCCGGCAGACTCTCACTTAAAACCACCGTCACCCTATCAGATATCAATCCAGGTCCCCCTTCAGCAGTTCCCCGAACCGCGCTGCTGCTCAGTACCTTTCGCCGATGAATATTTCCATCAGGATCATACGCGATGCAGTCTGTAAACGTCCCGCCAGTATCGATGTAGAGCTTCCATGGAGTACACTCCTTGCGGGGACAGGATGATGCAGAATGATCTGTTTTATTCATAAACCAGTTGTCAAAAAATCAGATTAGCCAAAAGATGGCAGATTCACCCGTGAAAGGAAAGGCAGGAGTGGAAATGATTGGGTTAAAATATAATCTAACCTGACGAGGCGAGATCAATGAAAAATTTTGTTTAATACCATTATGGATCTCTGATCTGACAAATCGGAAATCGTTTATTCGTTTAGAGCTAAATCAAAATTATCGGACACAACTCTTGACGTAGTGATTCTTGAGATTTTCGATTTCTGAATTCACATCTGACATAACTCCCATCCCGCGGAGGGGACAGAAGCAGCCGCGTCCAGCGGATCTTCAGGGGTGGGTCCCGTGGTTTGATGGATTACCAGACCCTAAATACCCACCTCTGAGCAGTCGCTATACGCTTTGTGCTCTGTCTCCTCCCGAGAGGAAAGTTCTGGATTCCAGGTATTTCGTCATTTTCCAAATGGAGGATATGGAGCAGAGACACAAATAAATGGGTACAACGAATAGATATTGATAGAATCGATTTTATTTTTATATGTTTAACTTAATGTTCAGTTAGTTATTAAAAAACAGAGGGTTAATGCCTACATATAAAACCATTAAGATATTTTCATCACTCCTGCTCTTCACTCTCTTATCCGGCTTAGCGATTACTCATGCACAGTCCCAGAATTCTGACTCATATCCCGTTGGCAATCCGCTTGGTTTAATCTCAGAAGGTGATTTTCAGCCGATCTCTTCAAATGTGAATGTTTACGGTGCCATTCATACAGCAGAAAGCTGTATTTATGATACTGAACGGGATCTGATTGTGGTGCCGAGCATGGCTTCACGACAAAATATTGAGCAAAATAACGCCTGGGTTTCTCTTATAAATACGGATGGAACCCTTCACACCACAAAATGGATCGGCGTTCAGAATCCTGGTCAGCGCAGCGCCCTTTCGCCGCCGCTGGTTCTGAATGATCCGCTGGGAAGTGAAATCGCAGATGGCATTCTTTACTTTGCCGATCGAGATGGCGGTACCAGCGATAGCGATCCAACCGTTGCTGTTATCCGGCGATTTGACCTGGAAACAGGCACACCCCTTGACGATATCCGGATCGAAAACTCTCCATGGATTAATGATATCACCGTTGCTGACGACGGAACCATATACACGACACAATCAGGTGATATCGGTCCCGATGCAAGTTCAGAGTCCTGGCGCATATGGGAAATTACGCCCGACGGTAAGATATCGGTTTTTTCTGTGGGCGAACCTATTAATGTTCCGAACGGCATCGCTATCGACCCTGACGGAAATATCGTTGTTGTAAATTTTGGCAACCAGGATGTGCTGACGTTTTCACCTGATGGTAACCTGATTAAAACCGAACAGGCAGTTCAGACCGGAAGCGACGGAATAGAAATCATGCCAGATGGGACCAAATATGTCAGTAGCGTCACACAGGGTGGTATTTCACGAATCAGGCCGGGTGAGTCAGCCGAACTGATCGCCGAAAACATTCCTAGTGCAGCCTCAATATGTTACGATTCAGGATCCAACCAGCTTGTTATCCCGATGACGTCACAAAGTACACTTGGATTTCTGCCTTTGGATTGATTCTTTTAATCAACCGGGTTTTTAAAACCCCGGAAGGTTATATGTACCAAAATTCCAATACATAACTTATATCCATTCATAACTCAAGACAACAACCATCATGGACATCAAACATAGCCTATCGACATCTGGTCCAGCCGGATCATACATGATTTTCCATAAGACACCACTTCTGCTAACCACTTTGTTAATGTTTACCGTTTTTCTAATTGCCGGATGTGGTAATTCTGCAAATGAAGGTGAGCAAAGCCAGGCGGCAACAGACATCGTATGCGACCCCGACAATGGTGGAATTACCTTGCCGGACGGATTTTGTGCAAGCGTTGTGGTTGACAGTATTGGCCAGGCCCGCCACATCGCCATCGCGGATAATGGTGACATCTATGTGAAAACACGTAGCGAGGAAGGTGGCGTTGCTGCATTGCGTGATACAGATGGTGATTTCAAAGTGGACACAATCGAACGGTTTAGTGATATGACTCCAACTGGCTCCGGAATTCTGTGGGAAACGGGTATGAGGATTCACAACGGATATATTTATGCCTCCAATACAGAGGCAATCTACCGCTGGCCAATGCCGGAGGGTGATGCGCTGGTACCGGAAGATGATCCCGAAATTATTGCGACCGGATTTCCTGAACAGGATTCCCATGACTCCAAGTCGATCGCCTTTGATGATAATGGCTATATGTATGTGAACGTCGGAGCCCCATCCAACGCCTGCCAGGAAAACTCACGGACAGCAGGTTCACCAGGTATTGACCCCTGCCCACAGTTGGAGCGACAGGCCGGAATCTGGAGATTTCACGCGGATTCCCTGGGTCAGACGCAGCAGGAAGATGGATTGCGTTATGCAGCTGGTATCCGAAATGTCGTGGGACTTGACTGGAACTCATCTGAAAACGCACTCTATGTGTCACAGCACGGACGGGATCAGCTCGCAACTTTGTGGCCTGATCTCTATACTCAAGAACAAAACGCCGAACTTCCAGCTGAGGAGATTTTGCGCCTGAGTGAAGGTGCCAACGCTGGATGGCCATACTGCTATTACGATCAGCAAAAGGATCAGAAAGTGCTCGCGCCTGAGTATGGCGGCGACGGAGAGGAAGTGGGACGATGTGCAGACTTTCTTGATCCTGTGACGGCATTTCCGGGCCACTGGGCACCCAATGATCTCCAATTTTACACGGGTGACCATTTCCCCGAACGCTACAGAGGCGGAGCATTCGTCGCATTTCACGGGTCATGGAATCGCGCTCCCCTGCCACAGCAAGGATACAAAGTCTCATTTATCCCGTTTGAAGATGGCGAACTTTCAAGCAGCTACGAAACCTTCGCCGACGGATTTGCCGGTGTAGACACCATCTCCGGACCCGGTGAAGCAGAATACCGCCCCATGGGACTCGCAGTCGCACCTGATGGTGCTCTCTTCATTTCCGACTCCAAAAAGGGCAAAATCTGGCGCGTGGTCTATTCGGGAGAATAGGACCTGCAAGCGTGCGTTCCGGCGGATGGCGGAAAAGCTCCTGGCAGTGTTCGGTTATTCGTTATTCGTTATTCGTTATTCGTTATTCGTTTAAAGCTAAGTCAGAATTATCGGGCATGACAATTGATTTAGCGTTTTTCAAATTCTTGATTTCGGAATTCACGATTTTCGAATTCACGAATCCTGATCTGATACCTCTCTCCTCCTCGCACCATGCCTTTCGGCGTAGGGAGGAGAGACCGAAAGGGGTGGGTCCGCTTTACTGAATTCGCGGAATCCGGATATTTTCATCTCGTAACTCCTCTTCATAGTCATTAAAGAAATTCCCAATTTCATTAATATCAATCGCAAAGGTAATTCCATAATTCAATCGATAAGAAGATTGAGCAAATAAAGGTCCTTCATAAATCTTTCCAGATCTATACTCACCTTCTGGAGTTTCCTCTGGTGCTACATACTCTTCACGTTCTGCTGAGGCCATAGTAACTAACCCTACCCATTCGAGTCCTGAGCCGTCACTTCGGACAGCAAAAAGTGCTCCGCCACTAAAACCCCGGTTAAACGAAGCGTCCAAAATTAACCTGCTCCTGGGATTCAACAATGCCTTACTCAGCATTCCACGGGTTACCATTTGAAATCCTTTGGGATATCCAACCGCATAAAACATATCCGTCCAATCCATTCGATCGGCATTTCCAGGGGGGATATGCAGAGTTTCAAGAGAGGTGTATTCCCTATCTTCTGACATATCTCTACTTAGCACAGCCAAATCCCGATCCGTATCGGTTACTATAACATCAAATAAGATGATACGATCATCGCTATACACATAGTGGTTTAATGACTCTTTTACAGATACAGAATTTACCCTCTCTTCAAGAACGGGCACGGATTCACCGGCAAACTGCCAAATTGTATCCGGAAACGAAACGATATGAGCTGCCGTAAGCAAAGCTATTTGCCCTCTCGTATTAGATATTGTTAGGGCCGTTCCTGCCGTTGAATGATTTTCCAGTTTTGAATGATCCGCTATAACTTTAAGGTCAGCGTCTCTCAAATCAGACCGTCTCGGGGGGTTCTCCTTATCAAAATAGTATGTCTGATAAACAGCCTCGTTTTGAAGTCTTTTAATTGATTTAAAACTCTCTTTTATCTGTTCCCTAATTAAGTCGGAGCCGGTAGAACTGAGATAATAATATGTTTCATTTTCTTCATAGGTTATGTTTTCTGAAGTTGAACAGGCTGTAAACAGCAACACACCTATCACGATTACCATCTGCAGAGAAGGTTTGATAGTAATGGAAATAATTTCTGAATTAGACATTTATTCAACCATTTGATGAGAATACAACCTCTCTTATCATAACGATGATACATTCTGAAAGTTATTTTTGTTTCAAAAACTTAAAATTATCAACAGATTTCACCCATACCAACGGCTGAATTTCATTCCTACTTTCCCCATGATTACCTTGCAGAAATGAAACAACGGCTCCTCAATATCCTTTTCTGGTCGGTGATCTCTGCCGCATTCATTGGCCCGGGAACGGTGACGACCGCCGCGTCGGCCGGTGCGGGATATGGATATGCACTGATCTGGGCCCTTATTTTTTCCACCCTCGCATGCTACATCCTGCAGGAGGCATCCGCACGCATCACCGCAGTGAGCGGCCTGAATCTGGGTCAGGCGATGAAACAGGAGTACGGTAATTCTAAAGCAGGAAACTGGCTGATCTGGCTCGCGCTTATTGCCATTCTCAGCGGATGCGCCGCGTTTGAAGCCGGGAATATACTTGGTGCTGTGGCGGGTCTGACCCTCGTCAGCGGTTCGGTATCTGTACCGTTTATTGTAGCGGTGATTGGCATCACGGCCGGCATACTGCTCTGGAACGGCACGGTTCGCCAAATTGCAAAGCTGCTGGGAGTGATCGTAGCCATTATGGGCATCTGTTTTGTGATCACCGCCATCATGATTGCCCCCTCACTTTCTGATATCTTTGCTGATGGATTTTTACCAACGATCCCAGACGGATCAGAAATCCTTGTGCTGGGGCTGATTGGGACAACCGTGGTGCCCTATAATATCTTCCTGGGATCAGGACTCAAACACGCCCAGTCACCTTCAGAGATGAAACTAAGCCTGGGAATTGCCATCGGGCTTGGCGGACTTATTTCAATCGCCATCCTGCTTACCGGCACCGCCATTTCCGGAAACTTTACGTTTGAAAAACTGGCCTCAACCCTATCTCAGCAGCTGGGTGGTTATGGATCCCTTCTGCTTGCCATCGGCCTGTTCGGTGCCGGACTCAGTTCTACCCTGACCGCCGCACTGGCCGCATCCATCACAGCAAAATCCCTACTTTCCGATTCTGAAGACGCATCATCATGGAGCGAAACCGGCCTAAAATTTCGATCGGTATGGATGAGCGTGCTTGGCATCGGTCTGTTATTTGGCGTGATGGAGCTCCGGCCCGTGCCGGTCATTATCCTGGCGCAGGCGCTCAACGGCATCATTCTTCCGGTTATAGCCGTCATATTGTTTCTGCTGATGAACAACAGCAATGTACTCCCGAAGTCGCACCAAAATGGAGCCGTTCAAAATCTGCTGACCGGCGTTGTCGTCTGGCTGAGCATCCTGCTGGGTCTGACCAACCTGCTGCGGGCACTCTCCGGAGTATTTGAGTTTGCAGTTCCGGGGCAGGTTAGCCTCACAATAATTTCAGTGGTTCTGTTTTTGGTTGTGATTTTTTCTGTGGTGAAGCGGGGGGTTCGTTAATTCCCATTATTCTTTCAAATTTTCCCCAAAATAGTTGCTCCTGTAACTTTTGAACCGCCGTCAGTAACCATAAACTCCCGGCTGTGATGGCTTCCGGGCACGGTTTGCCCGCACGGTTACACTTTGAGAATATTTACGGTGCGAGCGCTCAAAGTGATATCTCCCGCGTTATGGGTAAAAAGACATTTAATGACTATACCACAGCCCACCCCCTTTCAGGTTCTTCGCATCGCGGGCCAGGAGGTGCCTAAACCTCAACAATATCTTGAATGGCCACTCGCTCAGAATGACCCGCTCATTGTATTTTCAGGGCAGATATCGCTTTACAGAATTGCTGCTTGGATACTGGCGGACTCGTCAGAGAGGGAGCTTCGGAATAGATGTTTAACCTAATAAGAGGCGCCGGAGGTGCGGCCATATTGTAGCCCCGGGTTTCAACCCGGGGTTTTGAGTTGAGGGCAAAATAAAATCCCGAGGCGATGGGTTTGAT
>Ga0209924_1000068_pt1 | contig 45268 bp, 46 predicted proteins | sample SalPonR1_C_D1_MG_FD_185700 | JGI IMG/M metagenome (GOLD analysis project Ga0209924, IMG submission 185700) | Salt pond soil microbial communities from South San Francisco under conditions of wetland restoration - Salt Pond MetaG R1_C_D1_MG... ...
CCTGGATTTCGACGACAACGAAGAAGATCGTTTCAGCGCCGGTATTACCGGCACGATTGGGTACCGGTTTCAGCCACCAACAGAAAATCTGTTTTTCAAGGTGGCGCTCATACCCGCTTATATTCCTATAGCTTCAGCCTTTGCAGTGAGTGCCGGTTTAAGCTTGGGCTATTCGTTCTGATTTAACCTGCTGCCCGGAAGATTGATAAGGTTTGATACATCTCGATAGATATCATATGAAATCAATAAAAATATATCATACTATATTTAATTTGCTTTATTTAAATTAAATAACGATTCTGTAAAAATTTATTCCCCGGGGTTACGGTCTCGCTGATAAATCCACTATAGTCATCAAAAATCATGAAAAAATAACCTGTTTTTTTACTACTCTTTTATTCTATAACCGCCTGTGAGATTAATCCATGAAAGTCTTCTTTATTTTAATAGCTATGCTCTTTTTCAGTATCCCTCATAGTTGGGCTCAAACCGGCAACGGAATCTCTGCTGATCAAAAACCAAATACTGATATTGACCGTGTAAAAAATGTCGTATATATTGAACTGCTGGGCAATGGAGTAAGTTATAGTTTCAATTATGAACGGAGGCTGGCTGACCGGCTGTGGGGCAGAATTGGTGCCGGATATACCCCGGTGCTGTTCGCCCGATTGGCAGCATTTCCAGTAGGTGTAAGCTATTTAATTGGCAAGAAATCCAAATTTTTAGAAACCGGATTGGTAACCACATTTGCTTATGCTGATGTTGATGCTCTTTTTGATTCTGAAGATAAAGAAGAGTTTGGGGTTATACTAAGTCCCACGATTGGTTACCGCTTTCAGCCACAAGAAAAAAACCTATTCTTTAAAATTGCCTTTACACCCTTATTTACCCCCTTTGAAAAGAAATTTTTCCCATCCGGCGGTTTGAGTTTGGGTTATTCGTTTTGATTCAGTCTGCTGCCCTGAACCTTACCAATCCTGTGGATTTTCAACCCTTTGTTGATTGGTTGTCCTGAAGATTGGTAAGGTTGGGTTATCTTTCCTTTTTTAAGCTTTCCAGATATGGATATCGTTTTTGGGTTTGATTCCCTTCATGGCATTCCGGGTATCGATGATGCAATCGGAGTACTCGGCCAGTTTGCTGTAATCAATATCGGAGTGATTGGTGGAGATGATCACCGCATCAAAATCGGAGATAATTTCTCTGTTCCATTCAACTGATTTTTTGCCGGTCCACTCTGCATGCTCTCTCGTCTCCCAGATTTCGGGCAGGTAGGGATCGTAGTAGTCAATTTCTGCATGGTATTTATCCAGCAGATCAAATATTTTGAATGTCGGCGATTCCCGCAAATCGTCCACATCCGGTTTGTATGCGAGGCCGATCACTAAAATCCTGCTCCCGTTCAGTGCTTTTTTATGGGCATTCAGGGCAACGAGCGTTCTGTCTACTACATACTGAGGCATGGTCGTATTGATTTCACCGGCCAGTTCAATAAAGCGTGTGTTTCGTTCATATTCCCGGGCTTTCCAGGTAAGATAAAACGGATCGATGGGAATACAGTGTCCGCCAAGACCGGGACCCGGTGTAAACTTCATAAATCCAAACGGTTTTGTCTCAGCTGCATCCAGCACTTCATGAACATCAATATCCATGGATTCAAAAACGACTTTCAACTCATTTACCAGTGCAATATTCACCGCACGGAAGATATTTTCTGTCAGTTTCACCGCTTCTGCTGTTTTCGTGTCGCTCACCGGAACCGTTTGCACCACTGCAGTATCATACATGGCGAGTGCCAGTTTCAGGGCATCATCACCGTGACCGCCAACCACTTTCGGAATTTTTTCGGTATTGAAGTTCACATTACCGGGGTCTTCCCTCTCCGGACTGTAAGCCACGTAGAAATCCTCGCCCTCCTTCAATCCGGATCCTTTTTCCAGTATCGGGATAATCAGATCTTCGGTTGTTCCGGGATAGGTGGTTGATTCCAGAATTACCAGCTGTCCCTTTCGTAAATGTTTTGCGATCGTCTCGGTTGTCTGAACAACAAACTTCATGTCCGGTTCGCGGTGGCCGTCGAGCGGAGTCGGCACACACATCAAAAGCGAATCGGCTTCTTTTAAACGGCTGAAATCCGTGGTTGCATCACATCTGTCAGATTCAGACAGTGTCTGCATCATCTGTTCCCCAAGGTGTTTAATGTAAGGCACTCCGTTGTTGATACAATCTACTTTTTTGGAGTCAACATCATAGCCAATAACCGGCATTCCTTTTTTGTGAAATGTCCAGACCAGTGGCAACCCCACATATCCAAGTCCCAAAATTCCGATCGTAAACTCTTTTTTCTCTATTTTTTTCAGTAGTTCGTCAAGCATTCGTATAATTGTTTGTTAGTCGTTCCCGATGGCGTTGCATAAAATTCTAAAGATTGAAGATAGCAGAGTTTCAAAGAAAATCAGAATGAGAATTTTTTTACATTCGAAATCAGATGATCTCCAAATCACATCTGTACAAAACGTTTCATGTGATCCCCCGGGGTTGTGATTTAACACACCCGAGAGTTCGTTATATCCGTTGCAAAGTTAAGAATTTTGACTGTAAAGAAATCCCGAGTAGGGATTAAACACCTATAGCCCCGATCCGTCAATTGACTGATACGGGACAGGCGCCGGGTGCTCATTTTTGAACGCGAAGCGAAAACCCGGTGAACAAAATACGATTTCAGGTAAGATAAGCAGAACCCTGAATGGGTTGATCAGTCTGGGCTTGACTGTTCAACCCACTTACGGGGTTGAAAGATTGTATGCCGCAATCCATCCCCGACTCGATCGAGTCGGGGCTATTATTATTAAACCCCTGTTCGGGGTTTGACTTTTGTAATTTTATAAAACTTGCCCTGAATTATTCAAAACAATAATTATTAGTAGATTTTTAAATGTTATGGACAACCCTTTCAACAAATATAGGCCTGATAACTGATATATTGTAATTATCAGTTCATAGGCTTATATTAAGTGAAAATCAAACTTTTATGGAACCTCAATCAGCTCACGCAGTTCTTACGGGAGATATCATTGAATCTTCGAAATTGGGAAAAAGTCACCGAAAAATATTGCCGCAAATTCTTGAAGAAATTTTTGCATCCGCAGATGAACTCAGTCAAAAAAAGTCCGGGCCCGGATTTCAGATTTTCAGGGGCGACAGTTTCCAGGGAATTTTCAGCATCCCTGAGGTTTCCCTGGATGCAGCTTTACTGATACGTGCAATGCTGCGTACCCGCACTGAGAGGGAATTTGGAAAAACCATGGACTGCAGAGTAGCTGTTGGAATCGGGGAGATTGATTTTATGCCGGGTTCCGGCGGGGAAGGCGACGGGGAAGCATTTCGCCTGTCGGGCCTGCATCTCGACAGTTTTAAAAAAGATCGCTCGCTGGGTATCGTGACCGGTCAGCCCGGGATCAACAGTGAACTGGAGGCCGAGTGTTTACTGGCTGAAGTGATTATCTCTAAATGGACAGCAAACCAGGCTGAGGTGATTCCCATGCTTATCTCAGGAAAAACACAGCTTGAGATCGCTTCCGGGCTGGATATTGCACAGAGCTCAGTGAGCTACAGGGTCCGTGATGCCGGCTGGCGGGGCATTGACGGGTTCAGGAAACGGTATCGTGAAATCATCAATCTCAATTTTTAAATAAACAGATTTTGGAACCTGCATCCTTTCAAATTATTCTTGTCATCTTCTTAAAGCTGCTGATGGCACACTTGGCAGCCGATTTTCTTCTCCAGCCTAAAAGCTGGATCAGGGATCGCAAACGCAAAAAGTATAAATCGGGCTATTTATATCTTCATGTGCTGGTCGTAGTGATTCTCACATGGCTCTTTCTGGCTGAGCCGGCTGAATGGCAAATCCCGTTTTTTATCGGAGTAACACACCTCTTCATTGATATATGGAAAAGTTACCGGCCTGACAATTTTGTGGCCTTTCTTGCCGATCAGTTTGCGCATATTATGATTCTTGTGATCGCCACCGCTTTTTACGCAAATGCAAACCTTGAATTTGAGAGCCTGATGATCATAGAAATCGATTCGCTCTATTTCTGGAGTCTGCTCACAGCTTTTTTCCTGGTCACGTATCCCTCTGCCTACTTTGTATCGGCAGCAACCGGCCGGTGGCGCAAAGAGATGAACAACGTGATCAGTGAAGATCCCAATCCCGGGCTCGACTCGGCCGGCAAGTGGATCGGAATTGTTGAGCGAATCCTGATTCTTCTTTTTATCATTATGAACCAGTTCGGGGCGGTAGGTTTTCTGATTGCCGCTAAATCCGTTTTCAGGTTTGGAAGCATCAGTAATCCGGATGACCAGATGCGCGCTGAATATATCTTAATCGGCACCCTGATCAGTTTCGCACTTGCCATAGCCACAGGAGTTCTCGTTACGCTGGTAACATAAAACTGCTCCGTTGTTTTCCCCATTGATTCCTCACACAACTTAGACCACCTCCCTCTGCGCTTCTCCGCGCTCTTGGCGGTTTATCCCCAGTAAGATCCTGGTTCGCAGAAGAGGCAACCGCAAGGAGCCTTCGCCTGACGACTGTGGATCAGATTTTTCAAAGGATAGCGGGTGCACAAGTCGTCTGGCGAATGGATATGGCAGGGTTTTAACTAAAAGATCTCGCCAACCAGATTCATCAGACGACTTGATGACTTACCAATCCTGGCGAGATTGTTTCTTCAGTCGTCAGATGAAGGATTTTACTTCACCAGCCAGGTTTCAGGGCCTTCGAGCAGTTTGTCGAGGTCGCCGGTACCGCGGCGTTCCACTTCATGATCAACCTGGTTATTGACACCATCATCGTACGTGGGGCGGTCTACCGCATAGAGAACACCAAACGGTCGCGGCAGGTGAAAATCATCACCGGGTTCCGGTGCGTCAAAAAACCGCGACAACAGGTAAGATTTGGTTGAATCCTGCTCATCATGCACCCAGAGATCATCCTTGCTGTACTTTCCGTCTGCGAGAGAAACCACTTCCGGTTTCAGTCCGTCAAGCCGCACTCCCCTGTCGTTCTCTTTACCGAAGATAAGCGGTTCGCCCTGTTCCAGGTAGATCGCTTCCCGCGGACGGGATTTCTTATCCGTAAAGAGTTCAAACGCACCATCGTTAAATACAATGCAATTTTGATAAATTTCGAGCATGGATGTGCCCTGGTGCTGATGGGTTCTCATCAGCATTTTATTCAGATGTTTCGGATCACGGTCCATCGCTCTCGCTACAAACGTGCCATCGGCGCCCATGCTGAGCGATAATGGGTTAAACGGGTGGTCAATCGAACCGTAAGGAGTTGATTTTGTTACAGAACCTTCCGGAGCCGTTGGCGAATACTGTCCTTTGGTCAGTCCATAGATCTGATTATTGAAAAGCAGTAGGTTTACATTCACATTGCGCCTGAGAAGCTGAACAAAATGGTTTGCACCGATAGAAAGTGAATCCCCGTCGCCGGTAATAATCCAGACACTCAGCTCCGGGCGCGACACTTTCAGGCCCGTGGCAATTGCAGGTGCGCGACCGTGAATGGAGTGCATCCCAAACGTATCCATGTAATAAGGAAACCGGGCCGCACAGCCAATTCCGGAGATAAAAACAATATCCTCCTTCTTTACACCGATATCGGGCATAGTGTTTTGAACCTGTTTCAAAATGGTATAATCGCCGCAACCCGGGCACCATCTCACATCCTGGTCGGAAGAAAAATCCTTCCCCGAATAGTCTGGCGTTTTGTTACTTCCGTTTGAAAGATGTTTATCTATTTTTGTGTTGAGTGACATAATAGTTAATACCTCAGTTGGTTTTCACCGGGTTAGATTTTGTAACGATTGCCTGGTTGATCTCTTGTTTCAGCTCATCTACACCAAAAGGCCTACCTTTGATCTTATTAATCCCTGCGGCAGGAATCATAAATTTATCCCGTATCAGTCTCACAAGCTGGCCATTATTGATTTCAGGAATCAGAACCTTATCAAAACTATTCAATAATTTTCCGAGATTTTTCGGAAACGGATTCAGGTACCTGAGATGAATATGAGAGATATCCATCCCCTCTTGTCTGAGCTCATGTGCGGCCGTTCGTATGGAACCGTATGTAGAGCCCCAGCCCACAACCAAAACGTCCCCTGTCTCATTTCCGGAATCCACAACCTGCAGCGGAATGTGATTGGCAATTTCATCCACTTTCGCCTGGCGAAGTTTCACCATCTTTTCATGATTGTCCGGATCGTATGAAACATCCCCTGTTTCATCCTCCTTCTCTAAACCGCCTACGCGGTGTTCAATACCTTTTGTGCCAGGAATCGCCCAGGAGCGAACAAACCGATCATCGCGAACATAGGGCAGATATTTCTTCGCTTCACCGTTCCGGGACGGTTCAAAAGTTATCTTAATATCCTTCAGATCCTTCTTCTTCGGGAATTTCCAGGGTTCGGATCCATTTGCAAGGTAACCGTCTGACATAAAAAAGACAGGGATCATGTGTTCGAGTGCCACCCTGCAAGCTTCAAAAGCAGTATCAAAACAGTCGGCAGGTGAATGGGGAGCCAAAATTACTGCGGGACTCTCACCATTCCGCCCATACATAGCCTGCAGCAGATCCGCCTGTTCCGTTTTTGTGGGCATACCTGTTGAGGGACCTGCCCGCTGAACATTGAGTACCACGAGCGGCAGCTCCAGGATTACAGCCAGGCCAATAGCCTCCCCTTTCAGTGCGATTCCGGGTCCGGATGAACTTGTCACGCCCAGGCTGCCACCAAATGATGCGCCGATCGCGGAAGAGACCGCAGCGATTTCATCCTCTGCCTGAAAAGTATAAACACCATAGTTTTTGAGCCTGGAAAGCCCGTGGAGTACATCCGAAGCAGGTGTGATCGGGTAGGATCCAAAAAAGAGCGGGAGATTGCTTTTGCGAGTTGCAGAAACCAGGCCCAGAACCGTTGCATCAGTCCCGGTAATGTTCCTGTAGGTTCCGGGAGCAATCGGAGCTTCTTTAACTGTGTATCGTGTGGTAAATATTTCAGTATTGTCACCGAAGTTATAACCATCTTTCAGTGCCTTGATATTGGCATTGGCAATCTCCGGTTTTTTGGAAAACTTCTTTTCGAGAAATGAAATTGTGGACTCAAGAGGCCGGTTGTACATCCAGTAGAGAAGCCCCAGAACAAACATATTTTTACAGCGCTCCACATCCTTGAATGAGAGCGATGTATTCGAGAGACTCTCTTTGGTCAGTTTGGAGATATCTACTTCAATCACGTTATAATCCGAGAGGCTTCCGTCTTCAAGAGGGTTTTCATCTTCACCGTACTTGGCCAGATTGAGGTTCTTCTTATCGAAACCTGCCGTATTGGCGATGATGGTACCTCCTCTCTGCAAAAGGCCTAAATTCGCTTTAAGGGCCGCCGAATTCATCACTACAAGAACATCACACACATCTCCCGGGGTCATGATCTCTTTGCTTCCAAAATGAAGCTGAAAGGATGAAACACCCGGAACTGTTCCGGCCGGAGCACGAATTTCAGCCGGGAATTCGGGAAGGGTTCGTAAATCATTGCCTTCCAGTGCAGTTGTGTTGGTGAAAAGAGAGCCTGTGAGTTGCATGCCGTCACCTGAATCTCCGGCAAATCGAATGGTAACTTCGTCGCGTATCTGATCTTTGATACTCATAACTGTTTATGATATGTATATTAGTATTGTTTCGAATATCCTGTTTTTTATTATCAAAATCATCGTTTTAAGAAAAAAACTTTTTTTTACTGAAATTTCAGATACAGATATCCAAAATTTGCTTCTTTTATTCGCATTGCAATTATATATCCGGTTTGCTAAGAATTATTACAAGATAACTTCAATTATTTATAACTTGGAAATTATGTCACCTTCAAATTTATCCTTTTAACAGAACTCATTAACCCGAACCGGATGCAAAGTTACTACGATCAGTCAGTAGATGAGACGTTAAAATCCCTTGAAACAGATCCGGAATCGGGCCTTAAAAAAGAGCTTTATCGAAAGAGAAAAGAAAAACATGGCCCCAACCGCCTTCGTAAAGTAAGCAGGCGAAGCAGAATTAAAATCCTGGTCGACCAGTTCAAAAGTATTGTGATTCTGGTTCTGCTCATCGCTGCAATTCTTGCCTTTGCCTTGCAACACCTCTCAGAGGGAATTGCCGTCACTGCGGTTCTTTTGGTGAATACGCTCATGGGGTTCTTTACAGAGTTGAAAGCAACCCGTTCGATGGAAGCACTGCGGCAAATTCATAAGGATAAAATTCGGGTGCGCCGGTTTGGCACTGAAGAAGAAGCTGATACCGAAACCCTTGTTCCGGGTGATATAATAATTCTTGAGAGCGGTGACCTTGTACCTGCAGACGTTCGGATTATTGAATCGAATAACCTGCAGGTAAATGAATCTGCGCTTACAGGAGAATCGGTACCCGTCCAAAAAGGAACGGATGCTGTTGATTCTGACAGTGTAATTGCCGAACAATCATGCAAAGCATTTAAGGGAACAGTGGTAACAGATGGCTCAGGCCTTGCCGTTGTTACGGGAACCGGAATGAACACGGAACTCGGCAGAATTTCCGAGCTTGCCGAGAGTGCGGAAAAAGAAGCTACGCCACTACAACAAAAACTGGATGATCTTGGAAAGAGACTTGCCTGGATCACAATCGGGATAGCAATACTAATTGCAGTTGTCGGCCTTATTGTCGGGCAGGATACCCGAATTATGATTGAGACAGCAATCGCCCTGGGAGTTGCAGCCATTCCGGAGGGATTACCAATCGTCACAACCATTGCACTTGCCCGGGGCATGTATCTGCTTGCCAAAAAAAGTGCGTTGATAAATAAACTGCAAGCAGTGGAAACGCTTGGAGCAACCGGTGTGATTTTTACCGATAAAACAGGCACACTGACAGAAAACCACATGACTGTGCACACGATTGCAACTCCTGCCGGTGATTTCAGGCTGAATGAAGGCGGTGAGGCAGAATCTGTTCAAAACCAGGAGAATGAACTTTTCAGGCGAATTATTGAGGTTGGTGTTTTGTGCAATAATGCGTCTGTTTTGGATGAAGACAACGATCTGATTCCTGAAGAAGAACAGGGTGACCCTACTGAAACCGCACTTTTACGAGCCGGTTTACTGATGAATATGAATCGTGAAAAACTGCTTGAAGAGAAGAATGAAATCCGGGAGGTCGCCTTCAGTTCCGATTCAATGATGATGGCTACCTATCATGAACAAAATGGATCCATCGAAGTAGCCGTAAAAGGAGCCCCAGAAAAACTGGTTGATGCCTGCACAACCATTGCCGGTAATGAGCCGGGATCGGAAAATCCCTTTACAAATGAGGAAAAGGAGAAGTGGTTGAAGCGGTCGGATGAACTTGCACAAAACGGGTTGCGTCTTTTAGCGGCGGCTGATAAGGTGGTAAATGATGAGAATCAAGAACCTTATGAAGAGTTACGCTTTTTAGGCCTCATCGGGTTGCTTGACCCTGCGCGTGAAGATGTAGGATCTGCAATCAGTGAATGTAAATCTGCCGGAATTCGCGTGGTTATGGTAACAGGTGATCAGGCACCCACCGCATCAGCCATAGCCAAAGATACCGGGATTACGGATGAAGGCGATCCGTCTGTAGTACACGGAAGAGATTTAAAAGACCCGGATGATTTATCAGAAGCAGAGCGCCGGGAAATGGTAAAAACCAATATTTTTGCGCGTGTCAGCCCGACTCAAAAATTGCATCTGGTCAAAATGATGCAGGAAGAAGGTGATGTTGTTGCAATGACCGGTGACGGTATCAATGATACCCCCGCACTGAAAAAGGCAGATATCGGGGTTGCCATGGGAAAACGCGGAACGGATGCTGCACGTCAAATCTCAGACATGGTGCTTCTGGACGATGCATTTAAAACGATTGTTTCTGCTGTACGCTATGGCCGGATTATTTTTGAAAATATCCGGAAATCGGTGATGTTCATGTTGTGTACCAATGTGGCCGAGGTGCTTGCGGTGACCATTGCCACCGTTATCGGCGGATTTTATTTTTTCCCGCTCCCGCTGCTTCCGCTGCAGATTCTCTATCTGAATGTGATAACAGATGTGTTTCCGGCACTTGCACTTGGAATGGGTAAGGGAGAGCCGGGAATTATGGGTAAGAGACCCCGTCCGAAAGATGAATCCGTTCTGACAGACAGCCACTGGCTGGCCATAGCGGGGTGGTCTTTTATCATATCCGCTTCCGTTCTCACTGCCCTTGCACTGGCAATTTACCAGCTTGGATTTGAGCAGGAAGAAGCTGTAACAATTTCATTTCTAACCCTTGCCTTTGGAAAGCTGTGGTTTGTGTACAATTTACGTGGAGCGGGCACGAGTTTTCTGTCCAACGAGATTATAAACAACCGGTATGTGGCCGGCTCCATTCTGCTCTGCATTGTTCTTCTGCTTGCTGCCGTCTATCTGCCGGGTTTATCCGATCTGCTTGAAACAAGTGATCCGGGACGGACTGGCTGGCTTCTTTTACTTGGTATGAGCCTTGTTCCTTTTGTGATCGGGCAGGGAATCAGAATCTTTCAAAAAAGTCCTGATGCGCGGGCTGAAACCCGTCAAAACAACTCCTGATCAGACAGAGCAGCACTTACTTTTACTGCTGACCCTCTTTCTCACGATAGGCATGCTTCACAAGCACCTCAAGAGGTATGATTTCAAGTGTTGCCTCGTGTGTGGATTCCAGCAGCACCTGCGGAGCTTTTCCGGCTTCCCACGACTCTTTCCACCGGGATGCACAAAGACACCATTTGTCCCCCGGTTTTAATCCGGGAAAATTGTATACAGGCCGGGGTGTGATAAGATCATTCCCCCTCATCTTGCTAAATAACAAAAATTCTTCTGTGAGAATCACACAAACCGTATGCACTCCGAGATCTTCCTCCCCGGTACTACAGCAGCCATCGCGGTAAAAACCGGTTAAAGGGTTTTCACTGCAACTTTTTAAATTTTCACCAAACACATTTTTTGAATCAATCAACGCCAATAAAAATTAAATCATGAAAACTGTATAATACCCGGATTATCAATATGATCTGAACCAGGTAAAATTTATCGGTCTTCGACCGGTGTCCATTCCAGGTTTTTCTCACCGATGTAATGAGCACGTGGACGGATCAGCCGGTTGTTGTCCTGCTGTTCAAGATAGTGTGCTGTCCATCCTGATACCCTGCTCATCGAGAAGATACAGGTAAACAGATCTATCTGTATTCCCATGGAGTAGTATACCGTTGCAGAGAAAAAATCAACATTCGGATCTATGTTCTTTTCACTTTTCATAGTTTCCAAAATAGCCTCCGACCACTCATACAATGTTTCATGCCCGGTTTCCTCAGATAGTTTTTTTGACATTTTACGGAGAAGTTTTGCTCTCGGATCAAATGTTTTATAGACGCGGTGGCCAAATCCCATGATTTTCTCCTTGTTCGCAAGCTTTTCTTTTGTGAAAGCTACAGGATCAGAGTCTTCTCCCCTATCTTCAAGATCAAGGAGCATCTTCATAACTTCTGTGTTAGCACCGCCATGCAGGGGGCCCTTTAAAGCACCGATTGCTCCCGTTACGGCTGAATACATATCGGACTCGGTTGAGCAGATCGTCCTGCTCGTAAACGTAGAAGCATTCATACCATGCTCTGCGTGTAAAATGAGACATAAATCCATTGTTTGCTCAGCTGCACTTCCCGGCTCTTCTCCGTTCAGCATGTAAAGAAAGTTATAGGCAGTACTTCCTTCCTGAAGCGGCTTTAGCAGATCCTTGCCATTTCGTGCTCTTTGGAACCCGGCCACGATACATGGGAATTGAGCTGTCATTGCAATCGCATGGTTCAGGTCGTCCTTGCGGCGGTCGCCCGTCGGGTCCGGAGCAAAATCAGCAAGCATTGATACAGCTGTTCTTAAAACTGCCATTGGTTCTGAATCTTTGTTAGTTTCAGTAAGATAATTTATAACAGGCTCAGGCAGATGTCTTTCCTCTATTAACTGCTCTTTCAGATCATCAAGCTCTGATGTATTTGGTAACCGATCGTGCCACAATAAAAAACACACTTCCTCAAATGTCGCATTTTCCGCAAGTGTTTCAATGTTGTACCCGGAGTAAATTAACTCTCCCTTCTTTCCGTCAATAGAACTTTTTGTAGTACTGAAAGCAACAATTCCGTCCAGTCCCCGATTAATATTTGGAAATTCATCCGGATCAATACCAAGTTTTTTTAGATCGTGTTGAGCCATATGCTTAATTTAATTTTAGTTATAAATTATTACAGATAATTAATGCGCTCCTTGTATGGAAAAAGCATTATTACGAAGGTCATAGCCTACTTTGTTTTTGATCACTGTCAATAACCAAAATTCCGGGCGTTGTGATTCAATCAAATCCCAACCAAATGAACCTTTTTATAAGGTACAAAACGAGTGCCTATTTTAGAAGTACTTTCCATTATTTTCGAGTTCATATTTTTCTAACAAACTGCAAATGTTCAAATAAAATATTTCCTGTAACTTAACGGGTTGTAAGTTCTCTTGTAGCGTAAGGAAACAATTATGACTAAATTAAGTTTTAAAGAATTATCTGTTTTACTATTGTCATTTACTAAGTTCATTTACATTTTTTTAATAAATTTCGGAAAAAGGATTAAACGTTATGAGAATACTTGTTATAGGCGGTACAGGGTTAGTTGGCACACACGTTGTAAAAGAGTTGGTTTCAAGAGGAGTCGACGTTTCAGTACTGACACGTAAAGCTGGAAATGTAAGCGGTCTTCCAAAAGAAGTGAGGCTTGTTCGGGGAGATTTACTGAATCCTATCACAGTCAGAACAATATTTCGAAATGTGGACAGAGTCTTTATGCTTAATCCACTGAGTTTAAGTGAAACAAGCGAAGGGCTTTTTGCCATAAACGGAATTCGGAAATCCCGCATCGACCGCATTGTGTACATGTCGGTTCATAAACTCGACAGTGCACTTTATCTTCCTCATTTTGGTTCAAAACTGGCAATTGAACAGGCTATAAAAAATTCCGGTATTTCTTACACTATACTGCGTCCCAACAACTTCTATCAAAATGATTACTGGTCAAAAGATCCTATGACCCGCTATGGAGTTTATCCGCAGCCACTGGGTCAGGTGGGATTATCGCGGGTTGACGTTCGCGACATTGCCGATGCGGCTGCCAATGCTATTACAAATGATAATTTTGTGAACAAAACTTACAACCTTGTAGGGCCCGATGTACTTACTGGTCCACAAACTGCAGAAATTTGGAGCAGCGTTTTGGGGCGTCCCATTAAATACGCCGGTGATGATCTTGACTCCTGGGAGCAAAAATCACTTCAGTTCATGTCAGACTGGATGGCGTTTGATTTAAAAATGATGTATGAGTTTTTCCATAAAAACGGGCTTCTTGCAGAACCCGGAGATATTGAACAGGCAACTGAAATTCTTGGTCACGCTCCGCGTTCTTTTAAAGAATTTGCAAAAGAGACTGCTGCCTACTGGAAATCAGGCGTTTAATATATCTGAGGGATCTGTAAAGGGCATACTAAATGCTTCAGCGACATCCTTATAAGTGATATCACCCTCTGCTATATTGAGTCCTTTTTTAAGTTCTTCATTCTCTCTCAGTGCTTTTTTCCATCCTTTATTCGCGAGCTGTATCGCAAACGGCAGTGTAGCATTTGTAAGACCAAGGGTCGAAGTATAGGGAACCGCGCCCGGCATATTTGCAACACAGTAGTGAAGAATACCATCTACAACATAGGTTGGCTTATCATGAGTAGTTGGTTTGGATGTCTCAAAACATCCACCCTGATCAATTGCAACATCAACAAGAACGGTTCCTGGTTTCATTGAAGACAACATCTGTTTCGTGATAAGATGCGGTGCTTTTGCACCGGGTTTTAAAACAGCGCCGATAACAAGGTCAACGTCTGGCAGCATCTCCCGTATATTTGCCTCTGATGAATAGACTGTATTCACATTTTGAGGCATTACTTCATCAAGATACCTCAGCCGCTGAAGGTTTATATCCATGATTGTTGTAATTGCTCCCATACCGGCTGCAATTCTTGCTGCATTTACACCAACCACACCTCCGCCCAGAACAAGAACATTCGCCGGACGCACTCCCGGAATTCCGCCCATTAAAACACCTCTTCCCCCAAAAGGTTTTTCCAGGAATTTTGCCCCCTCCTGTGATGCCATTCTTCCGGCAACCTCACTCATTGGAATAAGAAGCGGCAGTGATCGGTCATTTTTTTCTACTGTCTCATAGGCAATTGCGATGCAGCCGGAATCCGCAACAGCTTCGGTGAGCTCACGGCTTGCTGCAAAATGGAAATAGGTAAACAGGATTTGTCCCTCGCGGATCCTGTTATACTCTTTTTCAATTGGTTCTTTTACCTTCATTATCATCTCTGACTTCTGCCAGAGTTCATCAACATCTTCAAGTATTCTTGCTCCTGCCTGCTGATATTGTTCATCCGAAAAGCCACTACCGCTGCCCGCACCTTTCTCTATAAAAACCTCATGACCATTTCTTACAAATTGCAGAACCCCTCCGGGCAGCAAGGCTATCCTGTTTTCATGTACTTTAATTTCTTTTGGTACACCAATTTTCATAGTATCGTTCAAATTTTTTATCTGTATAATTTTCGCCTAAAGGTAGAAAAAAAATGCTCTAAATAGCATCACCCATTTATAATTATGGAAGGGCTTCCATTAAATTTACATTTTTTATCCAAATCGTTTTTTCAGATATCAGTAAAAACTCTTTTCTATTCAAGTTCTAAAACCATCGCATCCAGCGCTTCAATTGAAAATTCACGGCTGATATCAATGATTTTTCCGCTGCCGACGTCCCTGCCTCGACTGAAATCTTTAAGTCTCTTTTCAAAACGGGCTGGATCAACTTGCTGTTTTTGATCCAGGCCATTTAAAATTACCATGACCGATTCATTTTCATTGTGTCTGAAATAGACATAGAGATCATTCTCGGGAATAAAGTGAGTAAGTTTACCGGAATGAATAACCTCTCTTCCCTCTCTCCATTTCGATAAGGTCTGCAGATAATTATACATATCAGGAATCGGCAGATTTCGCTTTTTTCCAAGCTCCTCTCTCCCCTCAGCGGTAAAGGCATCAATTTCGTGACCGGGCCAGCCGCCGGGAAACGGTTTTCTCTTATCGGCATCATGGATACCGCCTGTCTCCATAATTTCGGTACCGTAATATATTTGCGGAATACCTCTGGTTGTCAGAATAAATGTAAGGCCCAGTTTGAACTTATCAGGGTCCTCTCCAATGCTTGACATGAACCTGGTCAGATCATGATTATCCAGAAATATCACGTTCAAAAAAGGATCCTTGTAAAGAAAATCCTGGCCAAGAGTGAGGTACAATTTCATCAATCCTGTATCCCATCCCGGGTCTTCATTTAATCCCGCTGTAATCGCTGAGTGAAGCGGGAAATCCGTAACACTTGGTAAATGTGAGTTGTAATCTCCGGAAACAGGTGATTGAAACTGCCACCAAGCCGTTGTGGATATATTTGGCATCCAGGCTTCACCTACAATATTAAAATCGGGATATTCCTGAAGAACCCTGTTAGTCCATTTTGCCATATAGTCGTGATACGGGTAGGGATGGGTATCCATTCGGATTCCATCAATTCCGCTGTATTCAATCCACCAGAGGGTATTTTGAATAAGGTAATCGGTCAGAAGCTCGTTTCGCTGATCAAGATCAGGCATTTCGTCTACAAACCACCCTTTAACCGTTGAATTGTAATCCGTTTCAGACGCATAGGGATCCATAATTGTGTTGGTGCGATAGTTGGTATTGCCAAACTTATCCTGGTCATGTACCCAGTCTTGCATCGGCATATCCTGAATAAACCAGTGGTGAGTTCCAACATGATTGTGAATCTTATCCATAATCACCTTCAGTCCCAGGTTATGAGCCTTCGTAATCATATCCTTAAAATCCTCATTCGTTCCAAACCGGCGATCTACTTTATACATATCGGTTGCCCCGTATCCGTGATAAAATCCTGCATTTCTTGAGTAGTCGTAAGGCATATCATTTTCAAAAATCGGGTTTAACCAAACAGCAGTCATCCCCAGATTCCGTATATAGTCAAGATTTTCGGTAATTCCTTTAATATCACCGCCTTTTCTGGCAAACGGTTCATCCATGTTCACCCCCTCGATCATGCCAGGAATTTCATCATTGGACGGATCACCATTTGCAAACCTGTCTGGCATAAGCAGGTAGATCACATCACTGCTGTCGAATCCAAGATGCCGGTTACCTGAACCTCTCCGCTCCCTTAATTGATACTCGTGTGTAACTGACTCTTCTCCCCTCGTAAACTGAATAGGAACTGTACCCGGAATGGCTTCTCCTGTTATATCCAGGTATACAAACAGATAGTTTGGATTTTCCGTTGATATCATTTTTTTCAAATGAACACCGGGATAGTCTAAACTCACGTCTGCATCACCCATATCTTCACCGTATACAAGTAATTGCAATTCAGTTTCTGCAAAACCGGTCCACCAAAATTCAGGCTCCAGCCTGTCAATTTTAATTTCCTGTGCAAATAACGTGCTGTTACAAACGAAGAGAAAGGCCAGTAAAAAAGTGATTTTTAGCTTCATAATTTCAACAATTTTTTTCTTTTTTTTATGAATAGTGGATAATCTATCGAAAACTCAGTTTTTGAAATAAGATTACACCGGTAAGATATTAATTCCCGGGAATCTCTTTTTGATAAATTGTAACATCTTTATCAATAAATTCAGGGGAAGTCATCCACTGTTTGCCTATCCACCTGAAGGTCTCTTTTGAGTAAAATGCAATGTGTGTATCATCATTTTTATAATGCCACTCTGAAAATTTCTTATTCGCGGGCGGACGTTTTGTCATTATCCCGAAATAGCCTCCGGGTTTCAAGCAACTCCACAAGCGATCTAATTCAAAGAGTGGATCAGATAAATGTTCAATAACTTCGGTTGCTGTGATAAAATCATATTTCCTTTCAAATACAGATGGATCATTCTGATAAAAAGAATCAAAGATGTTCATTTCATGACCCTGCTCTTCAAACATAATACTTAATGTGGGTCCGGGTCCGGATCCAAAATCAAGACCTGTGCAGGACCGCTCTACTCTTTCCATCATTGGTTTAAACATTCTGCTCAAAAATTCCCGGTATTTCGGATCACGAGGATCATTTTCGTGAAGTTCATACCGGCTGAACTCCTCCTCTCTTGACAACCGCTGTTCGGGATTTACAAAAAAAAGCCGGCAATTTTTACAGCAGTAATAATCACGGATGTTTTCCATGCGCGTATCATCACTGCAGAAACGAAGCGTGTTGCTGCTTCTGCATAAAATACAGATGGGCGTCCGGTTTTCCTGGTTCAGCAAATTTCTTCTAATTTCATTTTAGCCTGATCCTGTTTTACCCAGATTGATAACTTCAACATTTTGGATTTTGCCTTTTGAGATATCAAAACGAACTATTGTTCGGTAGACCTGAAATCCCTGCTTTCCGGCGGCACCCGGATTCATATAAAGCATTTTATCTAAAGATTGATCTCGTGCTATTTTAAGGATGTGGGAATGGCCGCATATAAACAGGTCAGGGGGATTCGTTTCGATCTCATTGCGAATCGGAATGCAGTACCGTCCCGGCACACCTCCTATATGTGTTATCCAGACATCGATTCCCTCCTTTTCAAACCGCTGATGCAATGGGTATTCACTGCGAATATCCTGCCCGTCAATATTTCCATAGACTCCGGTAACAGGAGCTATTTTTTCCAGTTTATTTGAAATTTCGATAGAACCAAAATCTCCGGCATGCCAGATTTCATCCCGGTCCGAAAAGTATTCAAATACTTGTTGGTCTAAATAGTTGTGAGTATCAGATATAAGACCGATTTTTATCATATGCCTTTAGTAAATGATTTACCTGAATAATAGAAAACCTGCAAACATCTGCAAAATATATTTCTCTCATACTAACGAACTCAAAAACTTTGCATCGTACTTACACTATTATTATTGTCACCTGGAACGCACTCAGCCATTTAAAAACTTTTTTGCCTTCGGTAACTGAAACTGATTATCCTGATTTTGAGATTATTATTGCCAATAACGCTTCTACAGACGGAACCAAAGAGTGGGTTCAGGATCACTACCCGGATATAAGAATCGTTACTTTTTCTGAAAATTTTGGTTATTGTGGTGGCAATAACCGGGCTTCAGATTATGCCACGGGCGAAATTATCGTTTTCTTAAACAACGATGTTGAAGTTGACCCAGATTGGCTGAAAAACCTTGACAATGCGTTTGACCGTGAGCAGGTTGCCGCCGCACAACCAAAACTCAAAGCCTGCGCAGATCCCGATTCTTTTGAATATGCTGGTGCGGCTGGAGGTTACCTGGACTTCTACGGTTATCCTTTCTGCCGCGGACGAATATTTGATACAGTTGAAAAGGATACCGGTCAATATGACAATCCCGAAGAGATACTTTGGGCTTCCGGTGCTGCTTTGGCTATACGGAAAAATATATTCTACACAATGGGCAAATTCGATGAAGATTTCGAATTTCATATGGAAGAGATAGATCTCTGCTGGAGATTATGGAACAGGGGATTTGAGGTCGTTTGTGAACCGGCCAGTGTGGTTTATCATCTTGGCGGCGGATCACTTCCTGTGGGATCAACCCGAAAAATTTATTACAATTACAGAAATAATTTAATAATGATGATAAAAAACCTGCCTGAAAAAAAGGTTTTCATTCGGATACTCACAAGGTTGATTCTCGACGGTATATCCGGCCTGAGGTCGTTACTAAAATTAAAACCAATGGAAACTGCCGCTATTATTCGAGCCCATTTTGCCTTTTACGGTCAGCTTCCCGGTTCTTTAAAGAAACGAAGAGAGTTACAGAAAGTCAGAACCTCATCCGGAGATCCCTCTGTAATGTTAAATAAAAGTATCGTAACTGAATACTACGTTTTTGGGAAAAAGACGTATATGGAAATTATGGCTGAAGAGAACTAAAAAATATCAGAGATCCTAATCCCGTATATGACAGTATGTTTTATTAAAGATAATATATGCACGGAACTGTACTACCGGTACCCGGGTTTAATGATAAATTGCTGATCCCGTTATACGACCATGCCTGAAAAACTTCATTATGACTATATAATTGCAGGAGCTGGAGCTGCCGGTCTGTCTCTTTTGTGGCATCTTCTGAACTCTTCTCTGAAAGAGAAAAAAATTCTTGTTATTGATAAAACGCTGGATCCTGATAATGAGAAAACATGGTGTTTTTGGGACCTGGAAAACTTTCCTTTTACTGAAATTATCCATTTCAGCTGGGATACGTTAAAAATTATCTCCCCGGATGGCGAAAAACTTGAGGAAAACCTCAAGACTTACAAATATCACTCAATGAGAAGCAATCAGCTGAATCGGCATGTAATAAGCTACGCTAAAAACTTTGATAATGTTGATTTCCGGGAAGCTGTTATTTCATCCGTTTATCTGTCGGGGAGCAAAGCCGTTTTAAATACCGAAGATGAACTCTATAGTGCTGAATATATCTTCCAGAGTGTATTCAAGCCGGCAGATTATGATTCCTCCGCTGTGGATACATCACTTAAACAGCATTTTAAAGGGTGGGAAATTGAAACAGATGAAAAAATGTTTAATCCCGAGGTTGCAACCCTGATGGATTTTGACATTGACCAAAAGAACGGGTTTTCTTTTTTCTATCAACTACCTGTTTCGGAAACCTGTTGCCTGTTTGAATACACACTGTTCAGTGAAAATCTCCTTGATGAAGATTCTTATGATTCTGAAATCAAGCACTATTTGACAGATAAATTTGAGCTGAATCCATCCGATTACAAAATCCGCAGAACTGAATTCGGGATTATTCCCATGGAAGACAGAAGATATTCTTCGTGGTACAATGGCCGAACTCTGAACATTGGCACTGCGGGAGGATGGACAAAACCATCAACCGGGTATACATTTTCGAGGATACAAACCAGGTGTCGGAAAATTGTTGGATCACTGGAATCAGGAAAAAAACCAAAATTCAGAAATGGTTCATCTTATCGTTTCAGGGTCTACGATATGATGATTTTATACCTGATTAAAAAATACCCGGTGAAGTCGGTGAATATATTCAGCAGGCTGTTTAAAACCAGCGGAATGGACAGAATACTTACATTTCTTGATGAAAAAACTACAATCGTAGAAGAAATTTCGATATTCAGCAAGTTGCCTTACTCTCCTTTCTTCCATGCAATTTACAAGCTCAAGCACAGGATTCTGACCGGAGCCTGATTCCATTTTATCTACAACAGATCGGTCAGCATTTTAAGTCTTGGATCATGATCTTCTCCGAATATCTCAAACGGAATCTCTTTTCCCACTGTCTCTTTCACTTTACTCTCTTCTATTGTTTTCTGATAAGTTACGTAGCAATCGAGGGCTTTTTTAAATGCCTCCATATCTACATCATGGCATTTTATAATACAGTCGATATCTTCTTCGGCAGAAGCTTCAAGCCTGAATTTTCCATCCTTTTTAGGTTCCCCTCTTCTTGTGAAAAAAGCGAGCCTTTGCGGGTATCTTGATTTTTCATCTCTCAACTTGCAAAACACCCTTTTAACCACCGCATGCGTTACAAGGTGATCAAAAAAACCACTGATGCCATGCACAGCGTATGTAACAACTACATCAGGTTTCAGTTTATGCAGATGATCTTCAACAACCTGTTCAATATCGATCGGATTCATCTCTTTAAGGCCACTGTCGGGGAGATCAAGTACGGTCATTCCGGTTAATCCAAGTACCTTCTCAACGCATTTCATTTCATTATACCTGATCTCACCCATTCTCTTTTTATCAACAGCCAGTTTAAATCTCTGCTTTGTTGCCTCCCCCCTTGTTAAGGTTAAAAGATATACCTCATCACCATTGCGCAAGTGAGCAGAGATAGCCGGTGCCGGACCGAATGATTCATCATCAGGATGTGGAAAAATAAATAGTATCTTCATCAGCTTACTTTATACATCACTTTCGGAAGAATATAAAACTTTTCGCGCGAATTCAGGTAGGCTCGCTGTTCGAAAATTTTGTAATCATTCTCTTCAATTTTATTGAGTATCCGGCTGTAATTTTCGCTCGCAAGCGCTACAGGCAGCCTGCTGTCTTTATCAAGCATTGAGATACCCTTGTCTGCCCTTTCGTAATATTCTCTTGCTCTTTCAATCTGGAAATGAATCAGTGCTTTAAAATCATTCGTGAGATTCTTTTCAATAAAATCCGTTTCGGATACATTAAATTTTTTCAGCTCTTCAAGAGGAAGATAAATTCGGTTCTTGTGAATATCTTCGCCAACATCCCGAAGTATGTTTGTTAGTTGCATAGCAATGCCCAAATCAACTGCATAATCAAGCGCTTCGGGTTTCGAATATCCGAATACTTCGCTTGTCATTAATCCTACAACGGAAGCTACTTTGTATGAATAGTCATAGACTTCGCTAAAACTATTGTACCTGTTTTTCCTGAGATCCATTTCAACTCCCTCAATAAGCTGAAGCGGAAGATCAATTGAAATGTTGTAGGTACTTAATACGTCAGAAAATGCAATTAAAATAGGATCCGACTGTTCTTTGCCGTTATAGCTTCTGATCAGTTTATCACGAAACAGCTGTAATTTGTCTTCAATATCAGAACAGGAAATTTTTTTATTAAACATGAGGTCTTCAGCTTCATCCACCAGATCATCCAGGTACCTGCAGAGCCCGTAAATTGCGAAAATGGCTCTCTGTTTTCTGTTAGGAAGAAACCGGGTTGCCATGTAGAATGTTTTCGCATGGTTTCTTGTAATGAGCCTGCAATGAGTATACGCTTTCTTCAACCGCTGATCAGTTAATTCTTCTATCACTGATCTGTGAATCGATGTCCGTTCATATAGTGGACGCAAAATAGTATAAGGGAGACGTAACAGGTTTGTCATGTTTATTAATGTTTAATTCACATAATAAATGTTTTTCATACTCCAAATAGTTCCCACAAATTTTATTTACTAATATTACCTAAATTTCTGTTATTTTATATATTTAAAGAAAAAGAATTAAATAACAGGATTCAGGGAAATCTGATTTGGTGTCAGTTAATATGGGTCGTTTATTTTTATAACTGTTTATACTTATGAAATCGAAAAGCAAAAAAAATACAATTTACCAGGTAGCTCAGCATGCCGGAGTTGCAATATCAACAGTATCCCGGGTACTTAATGACTCACCTAACGTCTCTGATGATACAAAAGCAAAAGTAAAGCAGGCTATCAAGGATCTGAATTTTCGCCCGCAGGTGAGTGCACGTAATCTCGCAAGCAGAAAACCGCAAATGCTGGCTATAGCTGTACCATCATTTACAACACCCTACTATACTGAAATTTTGAAAGGGCTGAAAGATGAAATTAAAGAGCTTGATCTGGATATCGTTATTTATAACACCGGTTCTAAAAATCCGGAAGAAGGAGTTGAAAACTTTTTTAGCCGCGGCACAGCTGACGCAGTTATAATAATATCGATTACGATCAGCAATACAGTGCACGAAATGATCAAGCACTCGGGGATTCCCACTATTTTGATAGGAAGCTCCCATCCGGAGTACAACTATTTTGAAATGAATAACAGAAAAGGTGGTTTTATTGCAGGTGAACACCTGATTAAACAGGGATATGAAAAAATCGGAATGATTTTACCGGCTATCAAAACCAAAGCTTCAAGTGAAAGGTATGCCGGTTTTATTGATGCTCTTAAAGAATTTAAAATGCCGGTTTATGATCAGCTTTTTGTGCGGGGAGAAAGCACCAAACATGCCGGTTTTACAGAAGAAGCCGGTTTTGAAGCGATCTACCAGTTTGAACGCCTCGGCGAGTACCCTGATGCAATCTTTTGTTCCAACGATACCCAGGCAATCGGGGCTTATAATGCCATAGATAAATTGGGTATGAAAATACCGGATGATATCGCCCTTATGGGATATGATGGAATCAAGTTTACCAAGTATCTCGATCTTACCACAGTTGATCAGAAAATGTATACAGTCGGGGTGCAAGCTACCAGGCGACTCGCCGATATTATTAATCACGCAGATGACAAACTTGTTCAAACCAATATAGATCCCGTGCTTGTACAACGCCGGTCAACTACCAAAATAAAATAAAAAGTACGTGAATTCAGAGTTTGATCACTCAACAGTTTTCAAAAATTGTATCAGAGAGACCCATATCCCAGGCATGCCTGAACCCTACAGGGGAAAAGTGCGTGACGTCTATTCTCTGAGTGAAAAAAAACTTGGAATTGTTGTAACCGATCGCATTTCGGCATTTGATCATATCATGAAGCAGGCAATCCCTTTTAAAGGCCAGATTCTTAATCAATTGGCTGCATTTTCTTTTGAACAAGTCAGGGACATTCTGCCGGTTCATCTGCTCAGTGTTCCACATCCGAATGTAACCATCGCAAAAAAATGTAAGCCCATACCGGTAGAAGTTGTAATTCGAGGTTATTTAACCGGGCATGCCTGGAGACTTTACAAGTCAGGTGAGCGCATGATTTGCGGCGTACCTATACCTGACGGAATGAAAGAGCACCAAAAGTTTCCGGAACCGATTCTTACTCCTGCTACCAAAGCAGCTGAGGGGCATGATGAAGACATCTCTGAAGCTGAAATACTGGAAAAAAAGATAGTATCAGAAACCGTGTGGTCAGAAATCAGGACAAAAGCATTTCAGCTCTTCCGCCGGGGCAGCGAGATAGCAAATAAACAGGACCTTATTCTTGTGGATACCAAGTATGAATTCGGATTTTTCGATGATGAGCTGACACTTATTGACGAGGTACATACAGCCGATTCATCACGCTATTTTTATGCCAATGGATATGAAGAGAGGCTGAAAAAAGACTTGCCTCAAAAACAACTATCTAAAGAATTTCTTAGGGAATGGCTTATGGATAACGGGTTTCAGGGACTTGAAGGACAAAAACTGCCAGACTTACCCGATGAATTTCGGCTGGAGGTATATCACAGGTATAAGGAATTATATGAGAAACTGACTGGCCGGTCGTTTCAGCCTGCCGTCACAGAGAATTTTGACAATCTTCTTGAAAATATTCTCAAAGCTGAGATCTCTTCCTAAATCAACCTGACTCCGTAAACCGGATCCGTTAGTTCTGATTGCTAAAATCCCGCTGCAGATTACATCGGTGCGACTCTGCCATGCTGAGGCTGAATCAAAATCTCTTCTACTACAGTTCTGGCCGTCAGTTTTGTTATATTAACTACAACGGCTGCTACATCATCCGGATCGATTAACAAATCCCTGTCAACTTTTGAACCTTCCCAGGATGGAGATTCCGTTTGACCAAGGTTTACCGCCGTAACACCAATATCAGTGCTTTTCAGCTCTTCCCGAAGTGACCGGCTGTAACCCAGCAATGCATGCTTTGCCGAAGAATACGCTCCGCTTTCAGGCAGACCGTGAAGAGCGCTTACCGAACAGATGTTGATAATTAAGCCCCGGGAGAGTTTTTTGATCAGGGGAAGAAAACGGTTGGTAATGTTCACCGCAGTAAACAGATTTGCTTCCAGCTGCTCGTGAAATTCCTTGCTTGTGGTTTGATAGAGTGGCTTTAAAAGAAAATTACCCGCATTATTAATGATAATGGCAGGCTTTGATAGATCTGAGTCCAGTTTAAAGGAGTTTACTTCATGTATATCAGATGCATCACAAGGAACGCTTAGCACCTTGTTATCAGCTGTTTGCTCAATCAGATCTTTCGTTTGATGTAATCCGTCCTGGTTTCGTGCAATCAGAATCAGCGGCCGATTAGTCTCTTTTGCAAACTTCAGCGCGATATGGCGTCCAATCCCCTGGCTTGCACCTGTTATAACAACAGAAGCACGATCAAAATCTGTCATGGAACATCCATAAATTTATGTGTTTGCAGACTGATGCCCCATTCCGGGTTATTTTTTACATATTCGACAATAAGCTGAACCGTCTCCGGAGTTTCCCATTCTGGCTGCAGCATCAATTTTGTATTGGAAGGGCATTTCGCTGCATTCTCTTCAGCCCACTCCAAATCTTTATTCCTGAGAACAATTACTTTAAGCTCATCAGCATACGGAAAAATATCGTCCAGTGGTTTTTTAAAACGTTTTGGAGAGAGTGTAATCCAATCAAGGTACCCGGTTAAATGTGATGAACCGCTTGTTTCAATATGAACCTGCATTCCCTCTTGTTTAAGCCGGATTGTGAGTGGATCAAGATCATGTAAAAGTGGTTCTCCTCCCGTTATGACAACGATTTTAGCACCACTTTTTTTTGCTCTTTGCACAATTTTGCCGGTTTTAACTTTCGGATGCTTCTCTTCATCCCAGCTATCCTTTACATCACACCACCAGCACTTTACATCACAGCCGGCCAGGCGGATAAAATAGGCTGCCTTTCCCGAATGAGCTCCTTCTCCCTGAATTGTGTAAAAGTCTTCCATTAAAGGGTATGAAATGGCATCAAGTCTATCTCCCGATAGAAATGCACTTTCTTTTTTATCTCTAAATTGACTCGTTTTAAACATCTTCGTCAGTGTATTCTACCCAGCTTGAATCGGTCTCCCAAACTGTAACTGTGAGATCAATTTCATCCGGAATTCTCTCTTTTGTTACTTTATGTATGTATTCGGCAATCCGTTCCGCCGTTGTATTTCCTGGGAGAATATCATTTAATAATGAATGGTCGAGTCCTCCCTTGGTTGAGTCATCGCCGGCCCACTTCAGCTCCTTAAAATCACAAACCATATCATCCGTTTCCAGATATTTTGAAGGATTGAGCTTATGCGATTTGGCACATATATGAACTTTATATGAGTGCCCGTGCAGCCTGGCACATTTGCCATCATATCCCTCAATATGATGGGCAGCATCAAATTTAAATTCCGTATGTAATTTCCATGTTGGCATAAGCCATTTTACGATTTGATCAGAGATAAATTGTGTGCAAATGCTAAATAATCTGCAGATTTTAAAGGTAATGAATTTTTGGCTTTACAGAAATTACTGTAAATATTCTTTCAGAATAGTTTTAAAAACGGGATGATTCTTTTGATCTCTTCAGATCTATGACATACGATCCGGAAAAAGGTGGCTGGTAATTTATACCAGCCTCTATAAAGGTTTTTGACGGAATTCCGATATCTCCCAAAAATAATTTACCTGTAGTACAATATTTCAATCCCGTTTTCGGCAAAGCAAGAGTTAATGTAACATCAGGTTTTACAAATTCTCCGGGTGCCTCGCCGGAAGTGGCATCTATACCACTGGGAACATCCAGAGATAAAACGGGAACAGGCTGATCATTCATCCAATATATAAAATCAAGTGCCCTGCCTTCCGGTACGCCGTTAAGGCTGTATCCCAGTACGGAATCAATAATGAGGTCAGGTGTTTTCAGATTGTCGACTTCAGAAAAATTAAAAAGAGCCGCGCCTGAGTTCTTCATGACTGACAACTGATATTCAGTGACTCCCTTCAGCCTGTCAGTATCTGTAACGCTCACTAAGAGATCCATACCGTGATTTGCTAAATGCCGTGCCGCACAAATTCCACCCCCGCCGTTGCCCCCGGTGCCGGCCATAACCAAAACAACTGGATTTCTTTTTTTTATTCTTTTAACAAACCGCCTGGAAATGATTGCGATATTTCTGCCTGCATTTTCCATCATCTGATAAAGATTGGGACCTGTTTCTGATACGGCCATTTTATCTATTTCCTTCATTTTTTGAGCTGTTACAGAAGGAACTACAGTATTATTGTCAGTAAGAAATTCGTACATACTATACTATGCTTAAATGAGAATTATAAAAAATACAGGCTGACCGGAACGAAAAATATTTCTTTTGAATTGTAAGCCTTGAAGTTAACACAAACAACAAAACGAGATATATAAATTAACATACTTATTAATTCATAATCTTCAGAATCCCTAACCCAATTATTTGATCATGAAGAAATCAATAAAAAAAATGAACAGTTTTTTTAAACTGCTCATAACACCAATTCTTTTTTTAACACTATTATCCGCTTGCAGTGACGATGACGATCCGGTTAATGATGTGCCGGATCCGGATCCGGAACTGAATATCGTTGAACTTGCCGCCAGTAACGATGATTTCAGCATCCTTGCTGATTTAATTGTTGATCTTGGCCTCGACGAAACACTGACAAGTGCAAATTTTACCGTTTTTGCACCCACCAACGATGCTTTCAATGCCCTTCCGGATGGAACGGTTGAAAGTCTTACGGAAGATGAGCTCACTTCAATACTTACCTATCATGTCCTGTCCGGAGTTGTGCGTTCGTCTGAGATAGAAGCACAACAGGATGTTGAGACCGTGCAAGGTGAACGTATTCTCTTGCAGAGCAATGCAGGTGTAACAGTAAATGGAAGTGCAACTGTTATCAATCCTGACCTGGAGGCATCAAACGGTATAATCCATGCAATCGATGAAGTATTACTTCCAGCTGACTTTCGGGAACCCAGCATTATCGAAACAGCTGAGGCAGCGGGTGGATTTGAAACACTGCTTACAGCTATTGAGTCTGTAGGCTTGACAACAACTTTTCAATTCCTTGGCGATTTCACCGTCTTTGCTCCTTCAGACGAAGCGTTTGAGACACTGCCCGATGGATTCCTCGGATCCTTAACTCAGGATCAGTTAACAGAAATATTGAGCTATCATGTGCTCGCACAAGTTGTTCAATCCACAGATCTGACTGCCTCCCAGACAGCCGCTTCACTAACCGGTGAGCCGCTTTGGATTGAAGCGGACGGTGAAGTACTTGTCAACGGTAATGCAACGGTTACATCGCCCGACATTGAAGCGTCAAACGGCGTGATCCACGCTGTCGATAATGTGCTGCTGCCTGATGAATTCGGAACTGTTGTTCAAAATGCTATAAAACGTTTCAACTTTGAAACTCTTGTAAGTGCTGTTGTTGATGCAGACCTTGTGACTGCTTTAAGCGATGCAGGTCCATTTACTCTGTTTGCACCTACGGATGAAGCTTTTGGTAACCTTCCGGACGGACTTCTTGAAAGTCTCACAACCGAACAACTGTCAGAAATTCTCCAGTATCATGTGGTTGCAGCAGATATTAAGTCAACTGATTTAGAAGCAGAACAGTCGGTCGCAGCACTTACCGGTGAAAATATATTTGTGACATCTACGAGTGAAGGAGTATTGGTCAACAACCAATCTTCAGTCGTTGCTGCAGATATAAATGCTTCGAACGGAACAATTCATGGAGTTAATGCAGTTTTACTGCCAAATGAATTTATTGATGTAGTAGATATAGCAAGTAAAAACTTCAATCTGTCAACGCTTGTCACTCTTGTGGCAGATGCCGGCCTGGTTGAAACATTAAAATCCGACGGACCTTTCACAATATTTGCACCTGTGAACTCAGCTTTTGAGGAGATCTCGGAAACCCTGGAAACACTCACTGCCGAACAGGTTGAGAATGTGCTTACGTTTCACGTAGTACCGCAAAAAATTCTCTCTACTGACCTCAATCCCCAGCAAACTGTCACAACAGTAAATGGTGAGGATATCGAAGTAATCGTTGATGGTGAAACAGTTACTGTAAACGGATCGGCAACTGTTACAACCGTTGATCTCGAGGGAACAAACGGAGTTATCCATTTGATTGACTCTGTCCTGATCCCCGATAATCTCTGATTCTACTCTGCTCAAAAGAAGGCAATCCGTGAGAGCGGATTGCTTTTTTTATATAAAATCAGTTTGAAACAGTTGCAGTAACATGCGTTTCATTTACCACGTCAACCGGTAAAGTACCGGGTTATTCTGAACCCAATGCGATTTGCCGGGATATGATATTCTCATATTAATAAGCGGCCTGAATATTTTACTGTAGATTCGTTTGGGCACAATGAATTCTGTAAAACCGTGAGCTTGTGTAACCTGGTCATCGTGGTGCATTACAGCTCGGCTCAAAAAACGCTGGTAGAAAGGGCCGTCATCCACAATTCCGGCTTGCTGAATGTAAATCTCCCTGCCTGCACTCTTTATTTCAATCTGCCGGGCTGATTTGAGCCCAAAAACATTATAGCCAAAATCGATAAGATTTATTTCTTCGTCTAATTGTGTTGCCCCGAAATTTTCATCAATAATCCAGGCTCTCTTTTCCATGGAGTTGTGCAGATTCATAATGTAATAGACAAGCGTATGATCATGAAAGTGAAATCTTCCCCAGTACCAGTTTTCAAATGAACTCTTCATCGGTTCCATACCAAGATTGTGATCGTGATATCCCGATCCGCTGAATTTTAATTTTTGTGTTGATTCTCTTGAAATTTCAATCTCACCTTCAACCTCAGCCACGGGCTGAACCAGGTTCCATGTATGTTTTTGACTGCCTGATCGATCCTCAGCAGGAAAATCAGCAAAAGCATAATCTGAGCTGAACGTTAGCTGAGCTACGATCGAATTACCTCCCGGAAGAAGTTGATTCAAATCAAGATGATATATCATCCTCTTTTGATTGATTGTTCCTGAAAACGAACTTTTACCTGCTTTTCCATAAACTTCATTTTCACGGTAATCAGCATCTTCTCTCTTAAATTCCTCGAAACCGTAATATACCGTCTTGCCATTTTTGTAAACAGAGATACTTAAGGCGGGGTATCCGGCAGCACGATTCAGATCGCCGATCTTTCCGGCTTTCTGGGCATCAATGTAACTTCCTGAAAAAGGGTTACCTTCATAAAAGATGATGACAAAACTTAGTGATTTATCATCTGAAATTGCATCAAAATACCACCATTCATAACTGCCGGCTTCCGGTTTATCCGAGGAAGTATCATTCTTAAAACTTGAAATTATTTTCATTCCTGTTCACATAGTTTCGATTATTCGGCTTCAATATATCCTAACCTGTCAAAAAATGTAAGTGCATCATGGTACCTGATTGTATAAAATAACCGGATTACCAACTGATTGTCCATCAATGATTCAATTAATCCGGCACAGGTTAAATACTTGCTTGTGAATGATTGCATTACTGATTATGTTTTCTCTACGAACCTAAATTTGGAAGCGCTTTTTTATGGATAAGGAACAAAAATTACAGAAATTTCAGGAACGCATCGACAACGGCGAAAAAATTGAGCCCAGAGACTGGATGCCGGAGAGATATCGCAAGCAGTTAATCAGAATGATGAGTCAGCATGCACATTCTGAAATTGTGGGTATGCTGCCCGAAGGAAACTGGATACAGCGGGCTCCCTCACTGAAACGGAAAATGGTTTTACTCGCAAAAGTACAGGATGAAGCCGGCCACGGACTCTACCTTTACAGTGCAACTGAAACCCTTGGAGTTTCACGTCGTGAACTTGTTGAAGCATATATTTACGGCAATGCTAAATATTCGAGTATATTCAACTATCCGACACTCAGTTTTGCGGATATATGTACCATTGGCTGGCTCGTTGATGGTGCTGCCATTGTGAATCAAACCATGCTTGCAAGATCATCCTACGGGCCCTACTCACGGGCAATGGTCCGGATTTGCAAAGAGGAAAGTTTTCACAAAAAACAGGGTTATGAAATGCTGGCAAAAATGGCATCCGGTACACCCGTGCAGAAAAAGATGGCACAAGACTCTGTGAACAGGTGGTGGTGGCCCACTTTGATGATGTTCGGACCGCACGATTCCGATTCACCTAATAGCGCTGAACTTTTGAAGTGGAAAGTAAAACTGAAAACAAATGATGAACTTCGGCAGAGTTTTATTGACCGAAGTGTGATGGAAGCCGAAGCAATTGGAATTGAACTTCCCGATCCCGAACTAAAATACAATGAAGAAACCGGACACTGGGAAACAGGCGAAATTCCATGGGATGAATTCTGGTCGGTAGTGAAAGGAGACGGCCCGATGAACAGGGAACGTATTAGGGCCAGGAAGAGAGCGTATGAAGAAGGCGCATGGGTTCGTGAAGCCGCTTCCGAATATGCAAGAAAACAGAAGCTCAGAACCGAAAGAGCATCCTGAGATATTAGTTTGGTATTTGAATAATGTTTAATGAACTCAGATAGACGCTCATAGTTTTGCGTTTTGCGTTTTGCGTTTTGCGTTTTGCGTTTTGCGTTTTGCGTTTTGCGTTTTGCGTTTTGCGTTTTGCGTTTTGCGTTTAAAAAATAATAATGATCAACCTAAAGAATTAAAAAGTGAGCGAAAACGGTGAAAAATTAAATGAGTGGCCTCTGTGGGAAGTTTTTACTCAGCCCAAAACAGGTGCTCCCCACGAACATGCAGGAAGCGTTCATGCTCCCGATGCAGAAATTGCACTTCAAAATGCACGGGATACATATGCCCGGAGAAATGAGGCTGTAAATATTTGGGTGGTTCCTTCTGATCAGATTGTTTCTACCACACCAGACGATTCCGGGGCATTTTTTGACCCGGCCGATACGAAACCGTATCGCCATCCGCAGTTTTACAGTGTTCCCAGGTCAGTTAAAAAACGAAAATAAACTATATAAAAGTGAGTCTTGAGGTGAGGCATCCTCAATATTAATCAGAAACTCAAGTCTCAAAATTCAAAACAATGAGCACATTAGAAACCAAACCGGCAACAAAGCAGGAAGTTTTACACGAGTATATTCTGCGCCTTGCCGACGACAGGTTAATTCTTGGTCAGAGATTATCCGAATGGACCGGATTCGGACCGGAGCTTGAAGAAGACCTGGCAATGGCAAATATTGCACTGGATATGATTGGCCACGCATCTTCCCTTTATGAATACGCTGCAGAGTTGTCAGGTGAAGAAGATCGCGATGACGATTACTATGCCTATTTCAGGGATGATACCGATTTTAAAAACCTGAAAATCTGTGAACTGCCGATCGGTGATTTTGGATTTACGATTGCACGTCAGTTTCTGTTCAGTTCCTTTAGCTATTTTTTATATGAACAGTTGAAAGATTCTGAGGATGAACAATTTGCCGGAATTATCAAAAAACATCTGAAAGAGATCAAATACCATCTGCGACACAGCCGTGAGTGGGTGTTGCGGCTGGGAGACGGAACTGAAGAGAGTCATCAAAAAATTCAGACTGCATTTGATGATATCTGGATGTACACCGGCGAACTATTTGATATGGATGATGTGGATAAAATGGCCGTTAAACATGGAATCGGCGCCGACTCCTCCGGTTTTCACAATGACTGGAAGGAGTTAGTCGTTAACACTATGGAAGAGGCAACATTGAAAGTACCCGATTTTAACCAGTATATGCAGGAGGGCGGCCGGCGGGGATTCCACACTGAGTATCTTGGTCATCTGCTTGCTCAAATGCAGTTTTTACGGCGGTCATACCCCGACGGTGAGTGGAAGTAAAATATAGCAATGAGTCTTGATTTGTCTGAAACTCAGGATTCAAAATTCAAGATTGCGGATGAATGAAGTAAAATCAATATCAAAATCTCAAATCTGGTCATGGCTTAAAGAAGTTACTGATCCCGAGATTCCTGTACTCAATGTGGTTGAGATGGGCATTGTCAGAAATATTGAAATTGACGATGACACTGTCGTTGTTAAAATCACACCTACCTATTCAGGGTGTCCCGCAATGAATGCCATAGAGATGGATATCAACAAAAAACTGAGAGATAAAGGGCTCTCGGATTTTAAAGTGAAAACCGATTTCAGTGAAACCTGGACCACCGACTGGATGACCGATGAAGCGAAGAGAAAGTTAAAAGAATATGGAATTGCACCACCCGAACCGACTGAACCGGAAAAGGACTTTCTGTCAACTTTGGTAGCAAAACAAAAAATTGTGCCCTGTCCTCACTGCGACTCACTGAACACCAAACTACAGAGCCAGTTTGGATCCACTGCATGTAAAGCACAATATTTTTGTAATGACTGCGACCAGCCATTCGAACATTTTAAATGTATTTGATATGAAAACAACGAGCTGTTTCACAGTCATATTCACAGTTATTCTTCTTCTCGCATTTATACCCGAAGCTAAATCTCAATATAAGGATGGGGTTGTTCCGGACACTTCAAAATTTTTAACAGACCAGGTTTCCGCGGAAAGTCTGCTCTTTTCCAATTTAGCTTTGCCCGGAAATTCAGTTTCAAAAAATTATGATTTTTTTGAAACGAGAGCTACACGATCCATCTTTTTGCTTGGAAAGATTATTCTCAACAACAAAATTGACGCTCCACACTCTTTTAAAAGCTTTTACCCGGAAACAGTGACTGACTTTACTTCCGGGTTTCATTTTTACAGGCAGCATAAGGAATTTCCGATTCTGAACAATTGAACCTGCTTTACATGAATAAACAAAACAGCTTATACCAGATTTAAAATTTCATGCCTCTCATTCAAACAGCACATCAAAATCAAATACTTACCATTACTCTGAACCGTCCGGATAAACTGAACAGTTTTACAGAATCGATGGCAGTCGAACTTCAAAATGCTTTGAAAGAAGCTGAAAGGGATGACATTCGTTGTGTACTGTTAACAGCAAATGGTAAAGCATTTTGCGCAGGCCAGGATCTTCCTGAAGTGGTTGAAAAATCAAAGAACGGATCCTATGTGCTGGGAGATACCGTTCGTACAAGCTACAACCCGGTAATCAAAGGAATTCGCTATTTGAACAAACCGGTTGTTAGTGCTGTAAACGGAACAGCAGCCGGAGCAGGAGCAAATATTGCACTGGCCTGTGATATTGTTATCGCGTCTGAAGAAGCTCTTTTCGTACAGGTATTCAGCAAAATAGGGCTGATCCCCGACAGTGGCGGCACCTTCTTTCTTCCCCGTGTTGCAGGATTTGCACGTACCAATGCCATGTATCTTCTGGATGAAAAAATTACGGCAAAGCACGCTGCAGAAACAGGAATGATCTACAAAGCTGTCTCTTCTGAAGAGTTGATGAACGAAGCTCAAAAGATCTGCTCGAAGCTTGCAGTTATGCCGACGAAAGGCTTTGCACTCTATAAACGTGCCATCAATCAATCTTTTGCCAATTCGCTATCAGATCAGCTCGAAGTTGAAGCCGGTCTTCAAACAGAAGCCGGAAAAACAGGCGACTACAATGAGGGAGTTCAGGCGTTCCTGCAGAAAAGAAAACCTGATTTTAAAGGACATTGAGATTCTCTGCGGTTGCCTTTCTCATATACTGTTGACATAATCTCTGAAAGGTGTTGTGGATATGCCTCTGTAAAATCGCCTGTCTGCAGTATAAACTTCCTCATTAAATTGCAGCGCTACCGACAGATAGGTCGCATCATATGTAGTAATAGGAAGTGTTGCGGACAATTCAAATGAAAGCTTGGCCGTCTGATCATACCGAATTAATTTAAACGGAAGTTTTCTGATTTCATCATGCAAAATATATGCTTCCGATAGCTCAATTTCCTTCTTCCTCACTTTTTTTGTGATAATAGCATCCATCTCAATTAGAAAAAGTTCGGGAGCTAAAAATTCGGAATGAGCCTGAATCAGTTCAGAGGCTTTCTGATAACCGGTTTCCGGAATGAACCATTTAATCGCCGCACAAGCGTCAATGACCGGAATCTTCATCTGAGGCGATCTTTGGAGAGATCTTTGGAAGAGTCGGTAAATGACCTTCCGCTTGCTTTATACGTTTCCAGGATTTCACTAACCCGGTTACGGGTTTCTTCAATATCAGGCCTTGCATGCAGCTCAAGGAGCTCTTTTAACTCTTCTTGCAGGGAACGGTTCCGGGCTTTTGCTATTTCCTTGAGCTTTATGAGAGTTTCTTTGTCAATATTTCTGATCAGTACATCCGGCATAGTTTTCACGATTTTGAATTAGGGGGCGCTAACAGCTATCAGCTATCAGCTATCAGCTATCAGCTATCAGCTATCAGCTATCAGCTATCAGCTATCAGCTATCAGAAAGATATCATAATGATATCGTGATGTCAATTTTTCATCAACTTCTTTTTATCATCTTTTATTCGTTCACATTATACTTATTTTAAAGCGCTTTTAATTTGAATTAAAATCAAAATCTATTTTGGGATTTAATCTATGAATTTAAACGAAAATTCAGTTTTAGGTGTGGCCGGTGCCGGTACAATGGGCACCGGGATTGCACAGATTGCGGCGACACACGGACACAAGGTATATATTTACGACTCTTTCGCTGATCAGCTTGAACGTTCCTGCGGAAACCTGAAAAGTATTTTAGACCGCCAGGTGGAAAAAGAAAGGCTAACTCAGGAGCAAGCGGATAAGATTTTTTCAAATGTGCATTACGTGGAACAGACGTCCAGCTTCAGTGAGTGTGATATGGTGATAGAAGCTATCATCGAAAATAAGGAAGCAAAAAGGGACATGTTTAAACGAATTGAAGGGATTGTCCCCAAAGACTGCATCCTGGCTACTAACACATCCTCCCTTTCGATTGCTTCACTTTCATCTGCATTTAAAAGACCTGGACGTTTCCTGGGAATTCATTTTTTCAATCCTGCACCGGTAATGAAACTTGTTGAAATAATTCCGTCCATTACAACCTCTGATGAAGTTGTTCAGCACGTAAAAAAATGTATGGGCATGTGGAATAAAACCGGTGTCATTGCCAGCGATACTCCCGGTTTTATCGTAAATCGCGTAGCAAGACCTTTTTACGGCGAAGCACTCCGGATCTATGAAGAGGGTATTGCCGATCACGCTACCATAGACTGGGCGATGAAAGAGATCGGCGGATTTAAAATGGGGCCTTTTGAGCTGATGGACCTGATTGGTCATGATGTCAATTTTGAAGTCACGCAGACTGTTTTCAAAGAGTTCTTTTACGATCCGCGGTTCAAGCCCTCTTTCGTTCAGAAACGAATGGTTGAAGCCGGTTTCCTGGGACGAAAAAGTGGCCGGGGTTTCTACAATTACGGAGATGATGCACCAAACACCGAACCTGACAAAAGCAGGGAATTGGGTGATAAAATCGTAAACCGGATCCTTGCCATGCTTATCAACGAAGCTTGTGATGCCCTTTTTATGAACATTGCCTCTAAAGAGGATATTGATCTTGCCATGACCCAGGGGGTAAACTACCCAAAAGGGCTCTTTAAATGGGGCGATGAAATCGGGCTTGACAAAGTGCTGGACCAGATGAGCTACTTGCAGGTGGAGTATCGCGAAGACCGGTACCGGCCTAATCCTCTGCTGAAGAAGATGGTGAGAGAAGAAAAAACATTTTACTCATAGAAGTATGAATAAACCAGATGCGGAGTTACATGTCCGCCGCATGTATGAAAATGATGCATTCAGCAAGTGGCTTGGTATTCAAATTATCGAGATAAGTGACGGTTATATAAAGCTTGAAATGATCGTAAAAAAAGAGATGACCAATGGGTTTGATATTGCTCACGGCGGCATTCTCTTCTCTTTAGCTGATTCAGCACTCGCCTTCGCTGCCGGAACTCATGGACGAATCTCCCCGGCACTGACCAACTCAATCTCATTTCTGAAACCGGTATCTGCCGGTGACACGCTCACAGCAACCGCAGAGCAGCTTCATCTTGGGAGGCAGACCGGTGTTTACAATATCACAATCCGGAACCAGGATCAGAAAACGGTGGCAGTAATGAGGGGAACGGTTTTCAGAACCGGGAATAGTCTTGGGTAACAAACGGTGAGTTTTGAGATGTTGATGAAAACTTGACAAATACATCTTCGTGTTACTTCGTGCCCTCGGGTATTCGTGGCAAAAACCAGTATTTATTGCCAAAAAAAGACTCAAATGTTCACGACAAACTTTTTTATTAAGCTATTCATAAATCAAATACATCTTTATGGACAGTCTCAAAACACCTTTAAAATTTTCAACTGAAAAACTAATTTTCATATTAATCGAATTCAAGCTAAAATTATAAATCACTTTTTGTCATTGCTTATAAGGCTTAAAATTTGCCTGATAAATATATTTATATGAATGAAATCTTGATAAACATTCCTTACACTAAGAAAAAAACTCATGACACTCAACTACAAGCCCAAACAAGCCTTTATCCTTGACGCCATCCGTACTCCAATCGGTAACTTCAGGGGCACACTATCCCCTGTCCGCACGGATGATCTTGCCGCCCATGTGATCAGGGAGCTGATGAACCGGAATAAAAAGATCAATCCCGAGCATATTGATGATGTGATCTTCGGATGTGCCAACCAGGCCGGTGAAGATAACCGGAATGTGGCAAGGATGGCGCTCCTGCTGGCCGGGCTTCCCTTTACAGTGCCCGGAGAGACGGTGAACCGGCTCTGCGCCTCCAGTATGTCTGCAGCGATCCAGGCGCGAAGAGCCATCGCCGCCGGTGATGGCGAACTGTTCATCACAGGTGGCGTGGAGCACATGACCCGCGGGCCATGGGTGATTTCTAAAGCCTCAAAACCGTTTGGAAATGATTCGGAGATGCACGATTCCAGTTTTGGCTGGCGGTTTGTAAATAAGAAGATGGAAGAGTTATACGGGACCCATGCGATGGGACAGACGGCTGAAAACCTGGTGGAACACTACAAAATCTCACGTGAGGACCAGGATGATTTCGCATACCGCTCCCAGATGAAGGCTGCTAAAGCCCGGGAAACCGACAGGTTTGCCGAAGAAATTGTTCCGGTAGAGATACCGAGGCGAAAGGCCGATCCGCTTATTTTTAAAGATGATGAATTTATTCGTCCCGACACCACACCGGAAGTACTGGCCAAACTGCGTCCGGCCTTTAAAAAAGATGGTTCGGTTACAGCCGGCAATGCTTCCGGATTGAATGATGGCGCCGGGTCCATGCTGATCGGAACTGAAAAGATGGCCAAAGATCACGGAATTGAGCCGCTTGCCCGCATTGTCTCCTCTTCCGTTGCCGGTGTGGAACCACGAATTATGGGCATCGGACCGGTATTCGCCTCCCGTGATGCCCTGAAAAAAGCCGGGCTGAAATTAAAAGAAATGGACATCATCGAAATCAACGAGGCCTTTGCTGCACAGGTACTTTCCTGTACACGAATGCTTGAACTGGACGATGACGATCCCCGCATCAACCCGAATGGCGGGGCTATTGCACTCGGACATCCCCTGGGAATGTCGGGCACACGAATCCTGCAAACCGCCGCAATCGAACTTCAAAAACAGAAAAAGAAGTACGCCCTGGTTACGATGTGCGTAGGCGTGGGGCAGGGTTATGCTACGGTTTTGGAGAGGGTTTAGATATTGTTAAGAAATTAAGAATTAAGAATTTTGAATTTTGAATTTTGAATTTCTGAGGTGAAATTTGCATTGCCAAATCAAAAATCCCTCTGCGAACTTCGCGAGCCTCTCCCCTCCGCGGTCTTCGCGCGAAACCCCAAAAGTTGAACTGAAGCCCTGGTTAAAAGCCTTCTAAAATATTTGGCTATAGAGACGGTTCAAATACTTAAAAAAAATATAGTGCCGTTTTCATTAACTATTATTCCATGCTCACTCACCTGTATGGATCTGCTCTTACCAATCGTAAATTTTTTATCATCTCCAATCTTATATAGTTTATGGTTTTTAATATTAAACGCATAAAATGAAAACCATTCATCACCCTTGAAGCCCTCTTCTAAATTAATAAACTCAACGCCTCTTTGTTCTCTTATTATTAGTAAGAGCCAATTATCTCCAAGGTTTGTCGTACGAATTATTTTAGAATTATCATCGTATCTGAGTCGCCCCGTAAAACCTCCCCCCTTATTTTCTTTGTACTCATAATAACCTTGTTTAAGATCTGGGATTTGAAATTTTCTAAGTAAGTCTCCTTCATCGTTATAAAGATAGAGATAATGAAAAAAATCAAAAGTGACTATATTCATATTAAATTGCGAGAAAGAGCGTACCTGCCCTCCAGAAGTCATTTGAGTACGAACAAGTGGAGATGTTTCTCTATACACCGGAGTAAATGACTGTTCTTTTTTTCCTGAATGATTAAATCTATGAATGATATACTGATCGGTATTTGTCGGATCAGGATCCTGATCACGTCCAAAGGGTGGAATTCCTAATACGAAAAGATGTTTATACGCGGCTGCTATTGAATAGTTATTGTATTCTGTCAATATAGTATTATCATGCTCACAACTTCTTAAATTGCAATCAAACACTGATATTTGAAATCCCTGCATTGCAACATAGGCTACCTTATTATGAACATTTAGTTCTTGAGTATGCAGTAAGTCTCCCGGACCTCTTCCCTGACTTGCAACAACAGTATTTTCATCAGTTTCCAAATTATATTGTATCAATTGATTATTTTCTTTTTCCAATACTAATATGTCAGTGCTGGATAAAAAAGAAATATCAATCTTGTCAGTTGCTAATATATCAAGCTTCTTTGTTTTAAAGTTTTTGCTTTCGTCATTGAGAAAATCTTGGAGTAATTTCAAGCTTTGGGGTGGAGAAGAATCAGACTCGGATATTGATTGAATGTCTAAAATTTCTGAATCATCATCTGCATGTGGCATATTGTCCGGCAGTGGATGAAGAGTAAAATCATTTTCTTTGGAACATGAATTAAAAACAAAAAAGAGTATTAAAATTGTAAGTACATGATGAGACATAAAATAAAATTTTTTGATGACCCAGCTTTAGTTAAAATTGGAAAATGTTACCAGATCGATGCTACCTTCAGTACTATTCATTTCTTTTTCAAAAATATAATCTTCTGAAACTCCCAAAATCATTTTATTAGACGAATAATAATATTTTACGGTCAAGTCCATATCCAGAAAATATGAAAAGTGAACTTTGCCCTTCCGGCCATAGACAATAATATATTTCTCCCCATCTAAATTTACACTGCCAATTCCTCTGAATATTACTATTTCATTGTAAACTTCTCGTAATTCAGCTACACTATATTTATATAACGAATACCCGTCATTCATTGAAAATAATTCACTGGTCATATCGAAAGGTTTAACTTCATCTGTTTCACCTGTATTTAAGTTGAACATATAAATGACTGGTTCTGTTGTATTAACTAAGAATAGCATGTCATCTATTATAGCCATATCACCTGTACCAAAACTTTTTACCTGATTCTCATAAATTTCTTTTACTGGAAATAACTCATTTCTTTTATTACCATCCTGATCTAAAATTGTTAATTGATAATTTACCTGCTCAGTATTTGCTGACAAATTTCCGAGAATAAATATCTTGTCCTCATTGATAATAAATTTTTTACCACCCCCTAAACCGTGGTATATCTGTTTTATAAAAGTGCCATCACTTTTAATAAAATTAAGCGCCATATTTGATATATCAGTAAAAGCAATCGTATCCTGCCCAACCGATTGAAAATAAACTGGATTTCTATACTCACCTGGCCCATCACCATGGCTGCCGATCTGGTGCAATTGATTCTTCGCTGTATCTAAATGAAATATGGAACGTTGAGAGAAATCCAAAAATATATATTGATCTTCTTGAACCTTCTCCATTGAAAGTATTACCCCTGGTAGATAATCAGGAATCTCCGATAAATTTATTGATTCCTTTATCATTCGGTAATCGGTCAAATCGATGATATTATCTGAACTCGTCCTCTTTGTGCAAGAAATAATTGCAAATAACAATACAAGTACCCATTTAAAAAGAGTCCTTACCATCATATTTATATATTTCGTTTTTTATTTCATCAATTGATATATACATCTGTTTGTTAAAAAGTATTATTCATGACGTTTATTTCTTGATTATTCTCTTTTTATAGATTAATACGTCTCAATGAATCCTTAATTAAATACTTAGTGCTAACTTTTGCAAGTTAAATAAAGAAGGGGCATATATTTAATTATTTCTTTTATAAAGACTAAATGAAATAGAGAATCTGCTACATAGATAGGATGCAGAAATAAATGAAATAATAAACGTTGAAAAGGTGAAAATACACTCTTGCAAATTCACTGTAAAGTTAGTGGAGTATGAATTTTTTGAACCACTATCAAAGAAAATCATCACTCCAATTTTTCAAAAATCCCTCTGCGAACTTCGCGAGCCTCTCCACTCTGCATGAAACCAAAACGGAGATTTTCCCACTGGGTTCATATAAATAAAGTGCGCCGGGAAAATTCACAAGACAGGATTGGGGAGAAGTTTGAATAGTGACGGATAACATGCTCGACCTGTAGCGTTACTATCTGCTTGGGGTGCCAACACCTCTTTGTGTACCCTCTGCGGTTAAATCTTCTGCGAGCCTGGATTTTGCAGGTGATAAACCGCCAAGGATGCTATGCTATGAAACGCTAAGGAATTTGACCGATGAAGGAGATCGGGATTTTAATGCTGATACCTTTTCACACCCGACAGAATAATGCACTCATCTTTAGCTATATTTTCAACTGCCGGGATTTCACTTACGTGGGAATCGCTTTCGCTCGGTGCACTCCGCTCAACTTTTCAATTTTCACTTCTGCCCTAATAAAGCGACATCGAAAAAATCCGCCGGTAACGCTGTGTCAGCGGATGAACATCTCCGAGCATTTGAAAAATAGCAATGCACGCTTTTCGCGGACCATCCTCATCGATTGTACGATCAACCTGCAGACACTGAATAAATCCCTCCAGGGCCTCTTCAAACTTTTTATCAAACAGGTCCTGAACCGCCTTCTGATAGGTAGAAGTTATATCCGAACCATTTAAACGGATCTCACCCCTGTTTACCTTATCCAGATGCCTGACAGTGTTCAGGCTTTCAATCTCGATTTCAAATTTTAATTTCTCATCAATGTTTTCAATCCACTTTTCCGCCTTTTTAATGCTACCCGGCAAATGAAGCATGGCAAGTTTGGCTGAAAGGGCATCATCTGCGTCTTTGGCGTGTTTTTCAGCTGACTTTAATGCAGCCTTGCGGTCTCCGGCTGCAAGCTTTTCATTTACACTCTCCTCCCAGCCGGTTTCCTCACCGGCAGAATCGGGCAGATTTTCATTCAGCCAGTTCCGGATCATAGGTTCCGGTTTAGCCCCGGTAAATTCTGCAATAATCTCTCCCTCGTATACCATTTTTACAGAAGGGATTCCGCGTACATTAAATTGGGTTGCAAGCTCCGGGTGCCGGTCCGTATTCACTTTTACAAGTTTCCATCTCCCTTTGGCTTCACCGGCCAGTTTTTCAATTACCGGCCCCAGTTGTTTACACGGCCCGCACCAGGGAGCCCAGAAATCTATTACCACCGGTTTTACCCGGCAGGCTTCAACTACATCTTTTTGAAAATCATTTAACTCAAACGACATTGCGATCTGATTTTATTTTTAAATACTAATATGTCCATCTATTCGGATGACTTGGTTTGGCAATAGCTTTGGTTTAACCCTGACTTCAATCGTCCGATGAATTTTGAGAGGATTTTATTTGAGATTTTGACGTCTCAAATTTCAGGTCTCCGTCCTTTCGTGCACCGTATAACTGAGAATCCTTGATCCAGGCACGTCCGCCGTCATGTTGCAGCCTTTTTTTATTTTTGTATCGAAAAGCCTGCTGATGTAAATCCGGTAATTTGCTCATGTTTTTTAATTTTGAATATAAAAGTTGATCTCAATCTGTGCTACAAAATTACTGAAAGCACCAGATATAATTTAACTGATAATTTGATGGATTGACAATGTGATTAATACTGATTTAGCAGTTCTTTAAAAAACATTTTTCCCGGAAATTAATTGCATGTCTCTAAATTAACATCTGTCTGAGATAAGCAAGATCAGTTAAATCTGATCTTTGATTTAACTGCTAAAAAATTTATCTTGTAATTCTATAGAAAAATCAATTATTAAGCTAAGAAAGTAATCAATTATGTACGCTGTAGTAAAAATTGGCGGTCATCAATACAAAGTTTCTGAGAATGATACCATTTATGTAAATCGTATCAATACAGATGATGAAAGTATCACCCTTGATGAAGTCCTGCTTGTGAAAGATGGCAAAGGGAACGTGAAAGTTGGTAAACCCACCGTTGAAGGTGTAAAAGTAGAAGCGAAGATTGTGGATCAGCTCAAAGCTGATAAAGTTATCGTTTTCAAGAAAAAACGACGTAAAGGATACCGGGTTAAAAACGGACACAGACAGCCAATCACCCGGCTTCAAATTGAAAAAATTTCGTAAAACAGGAGATTTCAAATGGCTCATAAGAAAGGACAAGGTTCAACCCGAAACGGACGCGACTCAGAATCGAAAAGGCTCGGCGTAAAAAAATATGGCGGCGAAGTAGTGAAAGCCGGCAATATTATTGTCCGCCAGCGAGGCACTAAGTTCCACCCCGGCGACAATGTTGGCCGCGGAGGTGACGACACCCTTTTTGCACTCTCTGACGGTAAAGTAACTTTCAAAAACCGTAAAGGCGGCAGAAAGTATGTTTACGTGGATCCCGCTTAGCAAAACTGCTAAACATTCGTTTCTGTTTTAGAAAAAATTAATTTCTGAATTACAGCCTCAATACATTACATTGTGTTGAGGCTTTTTTTATTTTAGCCGATTACATTCATATTACATGACTGCCTGAAAATACATCTGCATATGGATTTAAAAACATTCCAAATTCCGGGCTTTGATCATCTTACTGCAGGCTCTATTTACTGCATTGGACGCAATTATGCAAAACATGCACATGAGCTGAATAACCCTGTTCCAGACGAACCTATTGTCTTTTTAAAACCCCGAAGCAGCCTCTTGTTTGGAAACGGCGATGTTGTTATCCCCTCAAAATCTGAATCTGTACATTATGAAGTGGAGATGGTGCTTCTTATAGGTGAACAGGCTAAAAATATATCTGCTTCAGACGCATTTAAAATCATTGAAGCTGTGGCAGTTGGTATTGATTTTACCGCGAGGGATATCCAGCAAAAAGCAAAGGAAAAAGGTCTGCCCTGGAGTATTGCCAAAGGGTTTGACACCTTCGCACCTGTTGGTAATTTTGCATCGGCACCGGGAGATATAGATCTTGGCAATCTGTCCATTCAGTTGTCAAAAAACAGTAACATCGTACAGGAAGGTAATACGAAAGAGATGATCTTTTCTGTTGAAAAGATTGTTGAATATGTATCTTCCATCTTTACACTCTTCCCCGGTGACCTGATATTCACAGGGACGCCTGAAGGTGTTGGCCCGGTAAAAAAGGGTGATATCATCGAAGCAGAACTTGGTAACCAATTGTCCGGTCTGGATATACATGTTTCAAAATAAACACATACGAATCTTACTTTACCTGCTGCTTGTTTCTCTGCCAGTGGTTGTAAATGCACAATCAGCCAATTTTCTGGATGAATCTGTTCAGTACGTGTGGCCGACGGATGCAAGCACCTATCTATCTTCCACATTTGGCGAAACGCGATCTGCACACTTTCATGCCGGCCTGGATATCAAAACATGGGGGCAGGAAGGATTTAAAGTTTTTGCCACACGTGACGGGATTGTACATCGAATCGGAATCAGCCCGAATGGATACGGCAAAGTAATTTACCTGAAACATGATGATGGTTCCTATTCTGTCTATGCACACCTGAACCGCTTCGAATCAAAACTGCAAGCAGTTGCCGACTCAATCAGGCTTGAAGATGATGTCAAAGAGTTAGATCATATTATCGAATACAAAAACATCAGTTATAGCGCCGGGGATGTGATCGCTTATACCGGCTCAACCGGTATTGGTCCGCCCCATCTGCATTTTGAACTTCGAACACCGGATTTCCAGCCGTTTAATCCCCTTCTCACAAATCTGAAAGTATCCGATTCAGTGCCGCCAATATTTTCAGCTCTTGGTATAGAATCCTATTCACTTGAAGATGGTACACCATCAGGTATCACAACACACAGACCTTCCCGGAAAAACGGAACGTATGATTTTGGCAGGATTCAGTCTGACAGTCCCTTCGGGTTGGCCGTTGATGTTTACGACAGGAAAAATAAGACGACGAATGCGTATGCCGTGTACGAACTTTTACTCATTGTTAATACCGATACGGTTTATTCCTCAAAAGTGGATCAGTTC